>JACCDY010916394.1_pt1 | contig 48893 bp, 43 predicted proteins | sample 7446391 | NCBI WGS metagenome assembly JACCDY01 (sample SAMN15323451, study PRJNA562643) | freshwater metagenome | isolation source: river surface water | place: USA:Blue River Watershed | collected 2017-08-18
CAGCAATGTGATTCGGGATGAAAGCGAACTCGTCAAGAAAGATGACATTATAGGATCCGCCTCGGACAGCAGATGAAGAAGTAGAGTTAGATGAAATTTTGGAGCCATTTTCTAATTCTAAACTACCCTTATTCCAAGATATGATACCTTGTTGCATCCACTTTGGCAAGTTTTCATAAGCAAGTTGTAACCTACCAAGAAGATCTCTTGCTGTTGATGCCTTGTTTGCTAAGATTGCAATATTGACATTATCATTAAAAACGGCGTAGTGTAAAAGATATGAAACTACTGTAGTACTTTTCCCCGTCTGACGAGGCATCTTGCAAATGTTAAAACGATTATTATGAAAATTTTCAATCAGTTTTTCTTGAAATGGATACATTTCAAATGGAACAAGACCATGATCGAGAGAAACAATTTTGATATAGTTTCTAGCAAAATATACTGGATCTTCTTTACATTTTAAAAACTCAATAACTTGCTTTTCTGTAAACTCAATAGGGGTATTTGCTTTTTTGAGTAAAGGATTACCCAAATAGATATTATCAGACATAATACAACTCCTTATGTTAAATCATAATATCCCAAGAAACCAATGACTCCACCAGTTCCACTAATAGTTCTTGCAGCAACTGTGTAAATATCACTCACACCTGCTTGGGTTGTTCCTAATTGTAAGGACCAATTGTAATCCTGTTGAACTGAAAGTGATCCAGAAGATTGGTTTGCTCCGAAAGTATAAGAAGTATTTACAATCTTTCCACCAGTAATTGCAGAAGCAGTAATGTCATATTGAACATTTTCTGTTGTTGAATCTGGTGTAAGTGCAAATGAAGCACCAGTTAGAGTTCCATTTCTAATTAAGGCAATTTCATATCCAACATTATTTGAAAGGGGAAGTGCTCCAAACTGAAAAGGAATAACAACTGCAAATTCTCTTCCAGGAGCAAGTCTTATAGAAACTAGTGGTTGAAATGTATCTCCAACATTTTTGGAAGTCGTCATTCTTGCGATACTTCCAGTCTTTTTTCGTTCATAACCACCATTTGCAATCACAGAAGCACAAATTTGCTTCATTGTTGATGGTGAAGTTGTAATTCCAGTATTCAGAATTTCATAACGAAGTGGAAGAGTTGCAGTTCTCATATAAACACTATCATTTTCATTGGTATGTTGGAACTGGTGTGCAATAATCATTTTAGAGTCAATTTGAAAACCAACTCTTATATCACCAACACCCAACCACTCATATTCGGTAAACATTAACTGCGATTTTGTTAAGTCCAACTGAATACCACTTGGATTGCTTGTGCTAAATCCTGTTCCATCTAATGTATCTTTATTCCATTGAGATTGTGGAATAGTAATTGTTGTTGATACACCAGATACTGAAGTTCTCTTAACAATATTAATTTGAGACCCAACTTGTTCTAAAAAAATACCATTTAAAGAAGAACCATAACCAACTCTTTGAGTTAGATTTTCTTTTGGTGGATTGAGAACAAAAGTTTGGAATACTTGTAAAGACTTTCCTGGTTGATATGAAAATGCTCTTTTACTTTGACGAATATAACTACAACCTGCAGTTGTTCCGATTCCAAGAGTTGCGGAACTTTGTGCTGTAATAAATCCAACAGTAGAACCAGTTCCTACGATTACATCATCAAAATCTCCATCTTGGTAGTAAATATGTGAAGAATCGAAAAGAGTTAGTGGATTGGAAACCTTAAGTCTTCCAAATAAGTCTCCACTGAATCCTTGTCCCAAATCATCGTAAATATTTCCGTGCCTATCAGCACGCATATAAACTTCAAAAAGACTTCTTTCTTGATTTAGATAGTCTTGTATATTTTTATTCCACTGTGCCATTAATCACTCCACGATAATCTTTCTGGTTGATATCTTTGTGCGTTTTTAATTCTTGAAGTATTTAACTGTGAAGGGTAAATGTTATGAACGATTGCACCAGGATATTCTCCTTGTATTTGTTCGGCAAGTTCATTACGGCTAAGCATTTTCCCTTCTACTTCTAATCGATACATTCTCCCTTCCCAAATTACATCGGCAAAAAATGATTCACTTGCCTGTTCAGGTTGAGAACTCCCAACGTTGAGGGTTCCATTGAAGTCACCGTTGATGGTAATACTTTCTGAAATAAACTGTTGAAAACTTTTCATTATCTGCACCTCCAACGGCGTAATGCTTTGTTAATTCTTGAATCCGGATCTCTTGCTGTTTTTGATGATGTGAGTTTTGACTTCATACCTTTCATACGACGGCAGAAGTTTGCACGACGCTTTGCTCTTTTTCCTTTTGGTTTCTTTTCAGTTACTGCTGTTTGTAATTTGGATCCTGGATTTTCACGGCGATAAGCATCAACTGCTGCTTGACTTAAACCATCAGTTTTATCCTGACGATTTACTTTTTGCCAATCTTCAGATAAACCAAAGTCTGCTCTCCAATTTGAATATTCAATTAACTCAGATTCAAATTTATAATGTGCAACTTGCAACTCAGATTTTTTCTTTGCTAATGGCAATTGGGGCCCAGTTCTTTTTAAGAAAATTTCCTTTTCATTTGGATTATCTGTTCTTGTCCCTTTATTATATAATTTTTGAGTTTTTTGCAATCTTTTATGTGCTTCTGGATCAATTGGAGGAAGCATTTGCTCATCCACATCTTTTATTGGATATATTTTTGCTGCTTTTTTTAATATTTTTATTTTTGTTTTTGGATCAGATGGTACACCTGCAGCATTAACTAATCTTGAAAATTTATCATAAGGACCTTCTATAGGTTTTACTTGCTCACTCATTTCACCACTGTCAATATAATCTGCAGCAGAATCAAGATAATCTGCTGCTTTAGTAATTTTTGATTGAACCCATGCTTCAATATTTCCCTCACCTTTCATTTTATTTTTTAATCTTTTTGCGGCACTAATAATCGTAGAAAGTTCAGAACGAGCCATTGAATACTCATGATCTTTTGATTCTGGCATAGTTCCTGGATGTGGAGTGTTAGGTGTATAATCTTTTAGTTTAATTGGCATCGAAAACATATCCCAATATTTTGGACCATACTTACATTCATTTCTAGTTTCTTCTTTTTTACATTTTGGGCAATATCTAATCATTTCTACAGATTCTCCCCAATTTGAAGCACCAACTTTACGACACTTAACTAATGCTCCAGATGCATAAGCACTTGGCCAAACACTATATCTCGACTTAACCTTGTGGTAACAAGCATCTTTTGTTCCGCTACCTTTTCCAGGTTTGTCTTTTCTTGCCTCGTTAAGTTCCATTGATTCCTTAATTCCTGGTTCTGCCTTAATATAGTTAGGATCTTTTTTTCCTTTAGCGAAAGTTTTAACCATTGTTGGTTTTGCTGCTCCAGACTTTGACTGTTGATTTTTATCTTTTTGTCTTTTACGGCGAACAGCAGATCTAATTAAAGATTCACCTTTTTTACCCTTTTTCTTTAATGATTTAAGTCTTCCACTACTAAAACACTTTGGTGTCTTAGTTTCACCAGGTTCATTTGCACATGGGGAACCGTCTGCCTGAACCCATCCAGGCTTTCCATCCTTTGATTTAGAACCTTTAAACCAATGATGAAGAGTTCCTTCATAGTAAGCAATTTTTTTCTTACTATGTTCAATTTCACCCTTTTGCTTTTTAATTAATTTTTTGGAAGTTTTTTCAAAATCTTTATCTGGACTTTCATCTGGTATATTCATTTTATCAAATATATCAACATCACCATCAGCATCTTTATCCAAATATTGAACTGATGCATGATGAACCAGGTGTTTTAAATCCAAATTTGGATCTAACTGGTGAACTACTTTTCCAAGATGCTTTGTTTTATGAGTAAATTTAGAAAATTTTAATGGATCTTTAAATTCACTAAAGTTCATTTTTTTCTTTTTTCCCTGACAATGAGACTTTTGTGAAAATCCTTTTGGATTGTCACAATCTATAGATTTTTTATATTTTTCGGACCAACTCATTGTAGAAAAAATCTATTCTTTATTATTTAGAAAACCTTGTTTTAATAATTTTGATAACTCGGAAGTAGACCCTACAAATACTGCATTGTTTGTAACATTATTTGTTGTTTTTACTGATTCGTCTTCAATATCCTTTAATTTCTTTTGCAAGTCTATCAGTTTATCCGTAACATCACCAACACTTTTAATTAATTGTCCAGCAACTTCATATGCTCTTGGTTGATCACTTTCTGAAGCAAGTTCCATAATTCCATCAATTGCTTCTTGCCCCTTTTCAATTAAAGAGTAAAGATTTGCTCTTGTATATTCATAATCTTTTTTTATATCAACAGAAGATGTCGAAAATTCTTTCACTTCATTGTTAACTACAGTTGTATCAGAATTATCACATATTTGAATCTCGCTCGATGTATTTAATACATCATCTAATTTATCAAAATTCTTAGGTTTCATAATAATCAAAGATCCGTTTGTTGAACTGGACTATAAACTTTAGCGTCTCCAAAGAACTCCCAATTTTCATTAAATCCAAAATCATCATCAGGATCTGCATCAATTGGATCTGGTGTAACTGTATATCTCATTTCTCTTCTTGCAGTCTGAGTATCAGTAGATGAATACATATCCACTTGTACCTTGCGGATAAGTGCATCAGTACTATCAGATATTGGACCAAAGAGATAAGTTTTTGCTGTAAATTGTAAAGTGTATAAAAGAATTCTTCTAGTGGAAAAATCACCTTCATAGTCATCTCTAAATGAAATGTCATCTAAAACTATTGGTATATCTTTCTTTTCTCCAATAGTATCAACCATATCTACTGTTACTGTAAATGCTGGTTGAAAAAATGGCAAAATTTGTTCAATAATTTGAAGTACATCATCATTCAATTTTGCCATTATGTTCAATTCAAATCCTATATTGTAAGGAACTGGCATAAAAACTTTTTTTATATTATTTCCATCAGAAACTTTGAATGACTGTGAAATCCCAGATTTTCTTGAGGCGTCATACTTTATAGAATTCATTTCAAAAGACATTCTAGGCAAAGTTATTGCAACGGGTTTATTCAAATCTGCCTGTTGTTCTAAACGTGCCAAAAATTTCTGAGTTGGACCATATGCTAAAGGAACTCTAACATCACTATAATCATTTCCATCACCATCTTTGTGTTGTATGGTTATATTATTAAATAAATTACCAAAAGAAATAATCGTTTTTCTAATGTTTTGGTGATAAAAATATGTTCCTAGCATTAATAGTTACCGAATAAATTAGATTCTGAAAAATCAACAATAGAATTTGACTCTTGTTGAATTTCATCATTTTGTTCATATTTATCATATAAATCAGATACTTGGTAATTTTGAAGTGGATATCTTGCCGAAGATATTGATCCAACTATGATTTCACCTGGTATAAAGTCTCCACTTACCGTACCAACTTTTAAAATATTAGTAGTACTGTCCCAAGTTTTTACTCTACTCTTGGCACCAGATGTTTCCCCAGTAACTACTTCATTAAATATATAAGTATTTATTCCAACAAGTAGTGGTGGATTTGCTATTAATATTGTTGGATTTGATGTATAACCAACTCCAGCATCAGAAATTAATATTCTGCTAATCTGACCGTCACCATTTACAATAGTTCTTGCCACTGCAGTGATTGCAGCACCAACAGTTGGTGCCGAAAATCCTATTGATGGAGAAGTAACGTATCCAGATCCATTATCAGTTATTATTATACTTCCAATCCCAGAATATGCCTTTTCAATAACTGCTCTTGCAGTTGCTCCAACACCAGTAGATCCTGAGATTATTACTGTAGGTTCTACAGTATATCCTGCACCAGGATTTACTAATAAAATTTCTTTTACAGAACAGAAATTTCCTATACAAGAAGTAATTGCAACTGCCTCTGCATTTACACCACCTGAAGGAGCTGTACTAATTGATACTGTGGGTGTTGTAGTATAATTATATCCATCATTAATCAAATTTATTTTTCTAACATATCCAGTTACGATAGAAGTTTCTGCTGTTGCTTGTGTTCCAGAAGGAAATAATTTAAGAGTTGTGATATATCCTTGATTTTCTAAAGTTCTATCAATTTCTTCAACAGTTGTATTTACATTATCCCATCCACCAATATTATCAGAGTATTCGAACAATTCACATTTCAATTCATAAACATAAGTTTTTCCTAATTGATAAAATGGTTGTTCGTGCTCAACAAACTTTATTTCAAATAATCTTTTACCTAATGGAAAATAAATTAAATCTCCTTCTCTTGGCCTAGTAGATACTATTATTTCATCTGGATCCATATCAGTTAAAAATGGCGCAATAAAATCCTCAAACCTTTCTTTGGATATAATTAATGTTAATTCATCCTTCAAATTCATTCCAAATTTTGATAGAATATCTCCGGATCCAGTATATCCATCAAAATTACTTACATATGCTTCTATTGAAAAGTTATCGTCAAATTTTGATGCACTAACTTCTCTTAATATTGTTTCTTTTCTGATAAATTTTTGGGGTAAATATGACACTTCCACACCAAAAATTTTAAGTTGTTCATTGATCAACTGTTGAATTAAATCTTGTTCAGAATCTGAACCTTGAAGAAAAAATGGATTTAATGCCATAATTATCCTATGAAGTCATATGGGGGGAGTTCGTATTCGGAGGTCATTCTTTGCTTTAAATCATCTAATTCTCTTTGTCCATCATCATATAACTCTCTTCCGTTCAATTCAATACCACCAGGTAATTTAACACCTCTAAACTTAATTAAATTTTGTCCCCATTGTCTTTTTATTAAAGATGTCAAGTATTGTTTCAAGAAACTATCATTGTATACTTTAGTAAAATCATTAGGATTTAAAATTCTATAGCAATCAATAACTATAAAATTGCCAGCAGATTGTGCTCCCCAATCAATATCCAAATACATTCTATTTTGTCTTTTATTAAATCTTATTTGCTTATCTGTTGTCAATAGAAAGTCTATATCCTCAAGGTATGACTTAACCATTGCATATTGTAATAGTTCAACTGAATTAAAATAATATAAGTCATTTAAAAACAATTGATATTTTATACTAAACATACCACCAGATATCGAACTGGTATCAAATTTAAATACTTTTTCTATTCCAATTACAGAATCTGGTACTTGAATATAATTGGAGGTCTCATAAAAATTAAAAGTACCAATACTTGATGTTCCAGTGGTGGTTGTTATTCCAGTACCATTAGTTTGTTTTGCCCTACCTCTATCAATATCTTCCTGTGTTATTTGATATTTTAAGTACATTCTCTCAACACCATCAAAATGACGCTCATTAAAATATTGCAGAGCATCATCAACTAAATCATCTATTTGATCATCATCTACGTTAATTTCTAATACTGGTGCTCCAAGTCTTCTGAGACAATAATCAATCAATTCTTGTCTTGTTGATGGTTTTGCCATAGCATTAACTATCTCTTGTTATACTTTTTGAAACTAACGCAGAACCTTCTATAACTTTTGTTTTTTCACCAGTCCCGTTATTTGTGATAATAATGTCATACATATATCTTCCAGATTTTAAACTGGTAGTAGATGATGGGTCTAATTCAATTTTTATAACACCACCAGAAGGTGGAGAAACAGCAGTAGCGATAAAGTTGACATATGAGTTACTTTGAGGATGTTTTCTTAGTTGAGATTTAACATCATAATTTGTAAGATTAAGTGCAGACCCATTCTCATTAGCTAAAGTAAAAGTCTGGGTAAAAGAAGTCCCACTATTGATGCTTAAATTAACTACATATGGTGATGCCATCTACCATCAAAAATACGCCTATGGACTATTTATGTTAATTAAATAATGATACTACTTCTTGCTGTTTTAAATATAATTTAAAATACAATTTAGAAAAAGTCCTTAGTTCATCAACACTTAATTCATCAATTACTCTACAATGTTTTTCGTATTCGAATAATTTGTTAATATCACTAAGTTCAATGTCTTCTGGTTTCATTTAATAACTCCTTTAATAGAGATTTAATTTCTTGAACTTCACTTTTTAGATTTTGAATTTCTTTTTTTGTATTCATTCTATTTGAAACACTATTTAAATAATGTTCATATGCTACATTATCACAATTCACTATGGCACCCGTTTTTTCATCTCTGAAAAGATTAGGGTGCCCTTCAACTGATATTAAATGATCCATCATGCTAATGCAACTGCTCTTAAATCTCTAAATCTAGGATATTTATCTTGTCTTGTACCTGACATTACAATTTTGATAGTAAATCCAATAAATGGACCAACATTTGCTGCAGTATACTGATACTCTAAGAATTGATTTTCCAAACTACTTGGAACAAATGTATCAGATAATCCACTATTCTTACTTTCATCGACAACATCAAAGTAACCATCAAGATTGTTGTCGATTGTCAAATTATTATATCCAGGGAACAAGTTAAATGAGGGTAATGATTCATTTGATTCTGGTTTTACTAACGAATATAAAACTCTAAAGTCTGAAGATGGATGTTTATATGCGGATAATAAAACTCTTAGACTGTTTGAAGGTTGTGATAATCGAACAGTTCTAGAAACGTAAATCGCTGCATGAGGATCATCTGTAAGACCATTTACTCTACCATCGGTTACATAATTGGAAACTGGATTATTTAATCTTGCATTATGGAATTCTGTGAATGTATCATCCAAGAAAATCATTGGCGAAAGATTGTAATTATCTGATGATAAAGTTAGTGCTGTTATTAAAGATTTATTTCTAGGTAATACATCCAAATATTCATCGGAATTAACCTTAGACGAAATCATTCTAATATTATTTAATTTATTTTCCTGATTGATTTGAACATTTTCATAACCAAGATCAGTAAATGAGGTTTCATTTCCATTTGCACTAGTACCAGTTATTGTTCTCATCTGTGCAGTAACTTCAGTTGTTGCTCCAGGTATGATAATATTGTAGAACGGTATTGTAGTATCATAGATGATATTTTCTGATGCATATGCTGAAGATCCTCCAACATTCTTTTCAGAATTAAACGATAACATTGGATATGGATTTGCATCAATAGATCTATCATATCCAAAATTATTTGAACCATCTAAACCATCCCTATCAATTTCCAAATAATAACTGTCCAGTTCAATTCCAGAATCAACAATGTTATGAGTTTTGTTAATTCTTCTAAGAGAAACACCACTGAGTTCATATTTACGAATAATTGAATTTTCTGGATGATTAATTGCAATAGTGTTGTCAATACCTCTTTCCAAACCTTCAAGAGATGATGATTGGACAGTGGTATATTTAATTATTTCATTGTTAATTATTAAATATCCAGGATTTGTTGCACTTACTGTAGACCCTTCAAAGGTTTGGAAATATGTGGTATCTACAGAAGGTATATTTAATGTAGAATCTGTTCTTAAAAGTTGAGATGATAAAATTACTCCAGGTGTATCTGGTGTAATACCACTTAGTTCAACTATGTTATTTGCTGCATACATTCCATGATTGAAATGATTTACTTTCAAGTAATTTCCTTCAGAATATAAACCATAAGTCTCAGACGATTGAATAATTGTAGAACCTAAAGTAACTCTAGTATTAGAATCATTATAATAGACTAGTTCTGCAGTTCCATTTGTGAAAGCATTTCCTTGAACACCACTTAAATACAAAGTATCAATGGCATTATTATTTCCTGTTATTGTTATTAAAGCATTTTGACCTTTACTTAAATTAGAAGATCCTGTAATATTTGAAGTTACAATTCCAACTATGTCACCAATTGAATATCCATTTCCGTGTTGATTAATGGTTGTAGATGTAATAGTTCCATTTGAACCCACAGTAACTTCTAATTTTAAACCAGAACCGTTTCCAGTAACATTAAATGTTTCTACAGTAGAAATTCCAACAGAGTAGTTTCTTCCACCAGTGCTAATAGCAACCGATGATACTGAACATCCCGTACCAACAATATTTCCATATATGTAGTTTTTAGTTGTTTCACCTACCTTTCTACCTACAGTTAAAATAGTATCTACTTGTGTACTATCATATACTGTTGTTATTCCTACTTTAAGGTTTCTTGGTAATGTTGTAATCGGATTGTTTATCAGATTTCTAACATATCCATTACTCTTACTTAATGTTGGGTTTTGGAAATATGCAATACCATTTAAAGAATTGAATTTAGCCTTATATAGTTTAAATTTCAAGTCTTCATATTGATCATCAGTCCATATTGATCCATTTTGAGACTTAAACAAACTTCCGATAGCAAACTGTTTAGTGTATCTAACACTTTCAACATCTGGAAGATTTAATGTATTAACTGTCGTCTCTCCCATTCTAGCAACCCAAAGTTCATATTGATCACTTTGTGGTGCTAATATTACTATTGCATATTCCAATCCAGGTGGTAAAAATATTGGATATGGGAATGTAACTTTAGTTGCAATTGAACCATCAGTTGAAGTTTGTATATCATCTGGTCTTAAAGTTACCGGATCACCAATAACTGTTAATGTGGGTGTTCCAAATTCAACTGTTCTTACTTGTATTGTGACTGGAGCATTTCCTGAATCTTTTTTAGCAAAGAAAAGATCAACTGCAGTTATAAATGCACCGTTAATATCGTCATTAAATGAGTTCAAACCCCTACTAGATCCAACAATAAATGTTTGTGCTAAAGGATCACTGTAAATTTGCTGTTGAATAACTCTTGTAACATTTCTTGTTACATTAGTAACATTTTGGGTTATATTTTGTTGGGTTACATTAGTAACATTAATGATAGGTGCTGGAGGTTCTGGAAGATTTATTGATGAAATATTTTCATTCCTTACAGCATTTAATGTTCTTGTTCTTATATTATTAGTAGTATTTAATGATGCATTTATAGTATGAATTCTGATTATGTTTTGATATGTTTGTACAGTTCCTTCAGATAAGTAATTACCCTCAGCGGATGAAATATCGGTTCCATTTAATAGACCATTTTCATTTGTTGGAGATGAAGATAATTTAAATGTTTTATTTCCTGTAGGAACTCTTATAGTTGGTGGTGGTAATGTATTTGGATCTCTAATAAAGAATGTGCCAATCAAGTCGCCATAATTATCTGTAATTAATCTTAAATCCTTAACATATGCTACAGCACCACTAGTTTCTCCGATTAAAATTGCTCTACGAACTAAGTAACCAGAATATAATCCTTGCGCCTCTTCCGATAGTGAAAATGTATCAATGTTTAATATTGTAGATGATTCACTATATGCTGTTGGTAAAATTTCTGATTTTGAATATGGATTTACATCATATGTTTTTGATGGGTTATTAAAAGGCCCAGATTTGTGATTTGGTTGTGCAAGTCTAAATGTTATAATTGGAACACCATTATCAAATCCAACTATATTTTCCCCAACAGTAAAACTACCATCAGTTCCTGGATTTTGTAGTTGTACATCACTAGTCACTTCGATTAATTTTGGAGTAAAATCAATTGTAGAAATACCATCTAAGAATGAATAATATTGAGTAAATGCTCTTAAATTGGATACAGAAAACTCAGTATTTCTTGATCTCATGAAAGTATCAAATTCACTTTCAATAAATGATCTTTCTGTTGATCTTGAAGTACTACTATCAGAAGAAGTAAATGTTTCCTGAGAAACTGTACCATCACTTAAACTTAATTCTGTCCAGGTATCTCTTACTTGACCAACACCTAATCCACCAGATCCAGTTCCTGTGGTATTGTTAACATTGTTTAAAGTAATTCTTTCAGTATTGACTCTACTTTCTAAATTGAGACTATTGTTATGTGTAATAACTCTATCGGGAAGTTCAACAGTCCTTATCCAAGTATCTCTAAATGGATTTAATCTAACATCACCAACATATTGGATAACATGGAATGGATTTACATTTTCAACTCTTGTTGCTAATGGTTGTTCTATCCAACCAACACTTTCATAATCTAAAGTAATTACTTGTCCAGTCTTTTTAACTCTATTATCTAATAATTCAAAATTTTGAGATAAATCTAATTCATAATCCGCAGAATTTGCTAATGGTATAATTTGATTTTTTAAACTATTTTTCGATATTAATGGAATTAATTCATTGTTATCTGAAATTTCTGCCAAAGAATTTCCTAAATCAATAAAATTATCATTTTTAAAAGAATCTGCAAAAAATCCTGTTTTAAATCTGTTTATACCATCAGCATCTTGTATTTGTAATGTTTGTGTATCTAATTCTAATAATGATAATGAAGTTACAATCTCTAAATTTTCTACTCTATCTTCTATCTTTCCAATATCTCTCATAGTATATCTTCTATTATCAACTAAAGATACTTTTGCATCACTAGTATCATAGAGATATGGTGGTAATGAAATAGATGCTATTTCTAATAAATCTCCTGACTTATAAGGTTCTTTTGGATTAGTTGATGATATTCCTTTTTCAACAACAAAAGATCCATAACTATCCAAATATACTTTATCAATTCTTCCAAGATAGAAATTGTAGTTTATTAAACTAGACTCATTTGGAGTAAATATTACTTTTGGATCATTGCCAAAATTTCTTGATGAAAAATCAAAAGGTGAAGATGATGATCCACTAAAATATGATACTCTTGGTCTAAAGTCTAGTGTGTCAGAAGCTCTAATGTTTAAAAACCCTATATTTGGTATATCTTTACTATAATTTTCATCATTGTAACTTAATACGCTAAATAAGTCTCCCGAATCTGTTGAAGAAACATCATAATGATCAATAACTATAGTGAGTTTTTTAGTTGGTTCTTGTTCGTTTGAATTTCTTATTATTTTTGAATAATCATAATATTGGTTTTTTTGTCCTTTATCTAATTTAAAAATATTGGTAATATTTTTATATCTTCCAAATGACACTGATTCTATTGGTGCTGTAATATTAGATTGTTCAAATGATACTTCTTCACCAACTTGAAATTTATTGCCATTTAAATATACAATCTCAACACTATTTGGATAAAGAGGATCTTTTTTAACAATTCTTGCTATAGAATTGCTTGTTTTACCTATTATATTTTCCCCAACTATTGAATTATTATAAACTCCATATAGAGAAGAAAAGTTTAATTTATCAAAAGTTGGAAGAGATGAATCCAAAGATTCATAAACTGCCAAAACTCTAATTACATCTGGATATCTTAGACAAATTTGATTATCTTGAACTCTTAATCCATAATATCTGTTAAAAGTTAATCCGTCGTTAATAGATGATCCAGAATTAGATCCAGATTGTTCATATTTTGATAACTCAACATTAACTAAAGTACTCTTTTTATGGACTTTAGTTTTACTTTGTATACCAGTCTTTACGAATGTGCCATTAACAATATAGGTAGTCTTACCATTAGTTATGCCATTAAATGTAATTTGTGTATATTCAGGATTAAAAGTAACTTGGTCATCAGTTAAAGACTCTATAGTTCCATCGTCATAATGAATAGAATACTTCTCTGCATCAAAAGTGTCAAATTTTATAGATCCAGAATTTCCTGGTAAAGTAAAATCTCCTGTTGATAATGTTAATGATCCTCCAGATATTGTATTAGAAGATACTGATTGTGCAGAAAATGTTAATTGTGAGTTACTAAGATCTATACTAGAAATATTTGTATTAGGTAATACTGAATATAAATATCCAGAATTTTGATCTCTTATTACAGAATTGCCAACTATGAATCTGGATTGTAGATTTGAATTTGTAATATCACCATCATTTACATTAGATACTGAAGATATACCTGATAATGTAAAAGTTGTTCCATCAGCAGATACACTAGTAACACTATTATAAGTTTCTGTACTAAATCCAACTCTAGAATATTTTACTATTGTGTCAGTCGATATTCCACTAAAAGGTTTATTTGCAGTTCTTACTACCCCATCAGACCCTATAGTAATTTGATCTTGCCCACTAAAACCAACTGGAACAAAGGATTCTAAAACAGAATCTGCTAAAAATGCAGGACTTCCAGAAGAATAAACAGATTTAATGTCTGAAGAATTATAAGACTTTACACCTAAAATCGTTCTAGATTGTAAAGTTACACCATTAATAGAAATATTTTCATTAACTAAAAATGTTCCAGATGTTTGTCTTACAACTGCAAGATTATTACTAGTTCCTGCAGAAACAACATATCCAGTAGCACCACTGCTATTTCCTGTAATAATTGATCCTGCTGGTAATTCTGTTGCAGTTAATGAATTATTTAAAGTTAAATGTGTATAAAATTGAATATCATAAAGATATAAATCCCATTTTGTCTTTGCTCCTTCATAAGCAGCATCAGTAAGTTTACATAAATAAATTCTTGCAGATCCCAATTCAACTCCACCTGGAGTTGAAGTTGCACCATTTCTTCTTCTACTGTAAAAATAGACTGTGGATCTATTTACAGGAGCTCCGTAAATATTATTGATTCTTAAAATATTACCCATCTTAAAGGGTACTAAAGCACCAGTAACTGTTTGAGTATCTCTTGGTTTTTCAATATCTAAAATAGTTGAACTGGTTTTTTCAACATCATATCCTTTTACATATGCTTTGCCAGAACTTATAGTAACACACATTAAATCATCCGAAGGTGTATTTCCTCCAGTTGTAGTACTACCATCAAAATAAATTCCATTATTACCTAATAAATTATTTAATGAATTATTAATAGAAATATTAAATGGTGTTACTGTGTAATTGCCAGATTCATCATAAGTTCTTTGAGCAAGATAATCTTTTATTAAATTGTAATCAGTTTTATTTTCTATTCTTTTAAGAAATCCGTTTTCAACTCTTAATAATTCTATAAAATCAGTATCATTTGTATCAGATAAAGATTTTTTTGTTAATGATAAATTTATTTTTAAACGATCTGCACCAGGTGAAGAAAAGTTTGTAAATCCTTTTGCGTTATCAAATAAAGATTCATCTTCTTTCGTTGTTATAATATTCTCAGATACTCTTAAACCAACTCTATATGAAGAAATGTTATTATAGTAATCTAATATTAAAGTTTGTTTATTTACATTTACAAAAGTTCCTCTAACAAAATATATACCATTATCAATTGAAACCGAAGATCCTAATGCAGTGGCATCATCCGATATTAATGATGCAAAAGTAGTTCCATCAGATATTAGTATGTTGTTTATTCCATAAGATACTGATTCAGTTGATAATAAAGATTCTCCATTTAAAAAGGCTGATTGATTGAAACTATTGTCAGAATCTAAGTACTTTACATAAATTGTAATATTTTCTACACCACTACTATTCGGAAAAACTACTTCTTTTACAATTGCTGATATTCCAGATACCTCTCCTCTAATTATCTGACCAACATATTTTTCTATATAGAGTGAAATATCAACTCCGAAAGATGTAGAATTTAATTTTACTGCACAATATTCTGAGTCATATGATACACCACCAGGTATTACCATAGAACCTTCTTTGAAAATATGACTTCCAAAAGATTCTATTTGGTTTTGTAAAATAGACTGTATTGTATTTAATTCTCTAGACTGAACTGGCTTTGCCGGATTGAAAAGAACTTTATAAAAGTTCTTTGTAGAATCAAAGTCATCAAAATATGGATTAACATTGAGATTAGTTTTTTGTGCCATTTTTTAAAATTCTAGAATAATTTTAATATCTTCTTTTTGTCTAGAGTTTCTTTGTACTAAAGGTCTGTTATCGATGTAAATAATATCTCCAGATGTTTTATTTATTTCAGGACTTGCGATACCAGAAGTAAAAGATGAATCAAGATTAATTATTTTATTTTGAACTGTTAATGTTGATGCACTAAACGATGAATCTATAGAACATAAAAATCCACTGTCAATGCCTCTAATTGAACCACCAGAAGAACTAAAATCAATTGAAGCATTTCCTAAAGAAGAAATGCCAACATAATCAGTTTGATCATATGTTGATTGATTGTAGTATAACGATCTGTCTTTAAAATATTTTAAAACTTTTGTATCTCTATCATAAGATGCCACATATCCAACTACTTTATTTCCACTCGTCAGTGTTTGTTCTATTTTTTCGCCAACAGTTGGTAAAGTTGTTCCAGATGGTATAACTTTTAATGATGTTAAACCAGAAAATCTGTCCGAAGTATAAGATTCTGTGGATATAAATTTAGTTGGATTTTTTAATATTCCTATTTGAGCAAATTTTGTATCTACCGGGAAATCTTTGGATGAATCATCAAATCTAGAGTAGATTAAAACCTTATCTGATCCCATTTCTCGATATAAATCATATCCATGCCCTCTTGAAGGTGGTATTATTGGTATTAGTTTTGCTGGAAATGGAATAGTGTCTACAGTTTGAAGTGGACCAAGATCAACAATTCCATAAGTATATCCACTACCACCTGCAGTTACTGTGGTTTTTATTATTTGACCATCTTCGTTTGCTTCAACAAAAACTCTACCTCCAGATCCATCACCTAAAATATCTACCTCTCCTGTAGCATAATTATTTCCTTGACTTTCAATATACACAAACTTAATTTGATTATTGTTAAGGGTAGAATCTCCATTATCTCTAATAGATTGTATTTGGGATAATGTTGAAGTTTCCCAACTATTTGGTAATGGTATATATTCAGTGGAATCAAATTTAATAATATCTGTAGGAGGAACAGTAAATAGATATTTCCAAATATAACCATCTCCACTATTGCCGGCTTTAGATGGTTCTAAATCCGTAAATAATGGTTCATCTTGAGATTGATTTCCAGTTGTATTGATACCACTAGAACCATTAGATATACAAATATATACTTGATACTGACTATTCATTACATAATAATTAGAATCATATAATCTAGCCCTATTAGTAACTGCGGATGGATTTGTGACACTATAATCGTGTCTATACATATCATATTTTACACCTTGTGTCCAATCAATCTTTCTCACACATCTCCTAATATTTTGAGATGTTACCTTTTTTCCATATAAAATAGTATCTCCATAATGAGGGAGATAATCAAAATTATCAGTGGGATTTGGTAATACTGCACTATCAGCATCAACTAAATCTGGACTGTCCCAATTTTCACTTCTACCAAATCCATTTATTCCTGGATTTGGTAGACCAACAAAAATATAATAATTATCAGTTCCAGTATCTATTGAATTAATAAAATTATTTGTATTTAAAATTCTAAATTGGTCTGTAACAAAGGCTGGCATATTAACCTGGTTTTTTTACTATTTATATTATGTTGTTAAATCTTTTTTAAGAGCACCTGTCTTTCTTAATCCATATCCTTTTCTTTGAACTGTTGGATAAGTTGTCAAACCAGAATTAACCTCATATCCACTTACACCTATAGAGACAGGATTAGAAGATCTAGTAAATCCACTAATTTTACCCCAAGAGAATTTTCCTACAGGATTAGATACTACACCAGTGGTTGCAATGCCAACAATATTTGTAGTATTTGATACATTGCAAGTTATAATTCCAGTAAGAGTATCAATTCCGTGTACATAATAAATGTTATCTAAGAAGGATGTTGATACCCCAATAATTTCGCTTTCACTTTGATCTATAGTTGTTAATCCAGTACCAACCCGAGTATCAAAAATATAAATTGGATATCCAACTGAAAGATCTGAATAAACTTCATCAGATTTAAATAATTTAAATTCTAGTGCTAAATCTGTTCCGATACCAACAGTTGTACCAATTCCTGTAATTACACCATCAAAACCAACTACAACATTTGCATTTAGACATTCTTCAAATTCAATAGTAGGATAATCTATTATTACTTGTGGTGGATTTGTATTAGTATAACCAAATCCTGGGTTGATAATAGTTACATCTGATATAGATCCAGATGAAATAGTTAATGATGCTGTAGCAGTTGTACCAACTCCAACTCCAACTCCATAATATGGATTTGATATTTTTATGTTTACAGATCCTCCCGTATATCCGAAACCACTATTTACTATAGAGAGTGATTGTATTGTACCTGATGAAGAGACAACTGCAGTTACAATACCAACTTCTATAGACTCATTAGATGGAATTATTAGAAGATTAATTTTTTCTGTAGGAAGTTCTTCTTCATAATCAAAGAAACTTGCATTATCAACAAATACCTCAGTATCTGCTGATGAAAAATCTTTTATAATTTTTGCAGTTGGATATACTTGAGGTTCTAAAGAATCTCTAGATTTTGAGTATACGACATCATTAATTATAATATCTTCTTTTTGTTTTATCCAAAATACTGGTTTTTCATTTTCTTCATCTACTCCTTGTTCAGAATATAAATTAGTTTCCATTAAATCCGATGAAATAAAATCAAAAACAGTCCTTGTATTTTGAGTAACTGTATTTTGTAAATTAGAATTATTGCTATAAATCTGTACAGTATCACCAACTTGAATTATTTCATCTACCTCTATTCTTAGAGAATCTACATCTCTAGTTCCAACATAAAAATAAATTTCTACATTATCATCAACCTTTGGAGCAGTTAAGAACCTTACTGACGATCCACCATTAAATTCATAAGAAATTTTTGGTTCTTGAAGAATTCCATTTATAAAAATAACTAATAGTGAATCAAAATCTATAACCTGAGAATCTGGATCATCAATATTTGTTTGGAAACTTAAAAGTTCACCTTCATAATATAATGGATAGTTTAACCTTGACCCATTTTGGAACCTTCTTATAGAGTCAATTAAATTTAACTCTCCAAATTGCCACGCAGCAAAATCATCATTATAAGTTTCTAAAACTGCAAGTTTAAATTCTTCTATTGGCTCTGATAAATCTTTTGCTGTTACTAATCCAACTGGTTTAAAAATATCACCTCTTCTAAAATTGTAACCAGATCTTGTAATTTTAAAGGATGAAACTTCAAATAATGTAGTACCAATACCAACATTATTAGGACTTGCACCAACTTCAACATTCATTAGTAACCCAATTCCAGTTTCAGTTGTCTCACCAATTCCCAATCTTGATACGCCTATAATTGGTAAATTTTCATAACTTGGTGGTGACACTTGAATTATTGGATTGCTATATCCTGTTCCACCTGCCCCTACAGTAAACGATAAAGTTCCACCTGCCCCAACAGAAGCAGTTATAGTTGCAGGATCTCCTACGTGCCCAGATTCAGTCACTCCAATGGAAATAGTGCCTCTATATCCAGAACCAAAATTTAAATCTTCGTACCAAGGATATATTGTTCCGTAACCAACATAATAATGTGGTAAGGTGCTTGTACCAACTTGAACTGAGAATGATGTTGTACCAACGCCAACAAGATTTAAAGAATAATTATGAGATGGGAAGTAAGAAACAATCCCTGGATTTGAAGGACAAGTAAATGCTAATCCGACAATTTTTACTTGATTAGCACCAATAAGACCATCTGTAGAAGGTGCAAAAACTCTTAGTATACCAGTTTCATTATTATATGAAACCGTAGTAAATGCAATTGAATTTCCTGTTGTTGCTATACCAATTATGTCAGTAATAGTACCATTTACATCCAAAGATGCTTTTACTTTTGCTCCAACCAATGGGGCATATCCAAGACCTGCAGTAGATCCTAAAGAAACAATAATTCCACCTCTTGGTAATTGGTTTTGGTTTACATCGGATTCGGAAATTGTAATTTCATCGTTGTCATTTCTTATTCCACTGAAAACAACACTACTAATTCCAACTGAAGGATTTTCTACAATTTTAAAATTATAATCTGTTACATTTTCAGTAAGTGGAGTCTGATAAATTCCATTTATGAATAATATTCCATTTCCTGATGTAGTACCTAAACCAACAGTATTAATTCCTTGAGACTTTAATATAAATGTTTCACCTATACCTGTAAACTGTGAGGAGATATCATCAAAAATAACATTTGTGGAGTAATCTTTCCTTAAAAATACTCTTCCACTAAAACTTGCTCTAGATCTCTCTAAATTTCTTTCATCCTTTGTAACTAAGTCAAATATGTTTCCTCTAGGTGGTTGGGTAAAATATATTTCATCTTCAAATATATTATAAGAACCTCTGTAAATTCTAACCTCCGAGTCGTCTAGATGTGAAGTTGCCGAAGTTCCAACAAATCCTCTTTCAACTTCTACAATATTCTTATCTCCAGTAAAGAACAATATTGGTCCCGAATTACTAGTTCCAATTCCAACATTTAAAACTTGCATGTATTCATCATCTATTTTCAATAAATCAGTTGGTTTAATTGAACTTATTCCACTTAAGGTGAAGAAAGTAGATCCAATGGAAATTTGACCATCATTTCCTGCCAAAGAATGTGCTATACCAGTATAAGTTAATGGATATTGTGCTAAGTTATTAATAGTAATCAGAGACTTTTCATTCTTTTTGTACATTTCAAACATGTGAGCATTACCTTCACCAAGATCAGTAAATGTAACTCCTGCTCCAGAATTTGCATTTGATTCAGTTAATGCAATTTTAAATTGGTTATTTGATAACTTAATAGCATAAACACTTGAAGGTAATCTATCTGTTGAAATTCCAGTATCAGTTATTGATCCAGATGGAATTCCCATTGCACTTTGACCAAGACCAATAAAAGTTGATTTTGGTTTATAAATTAAATTTTCTCCAGTACTAAAGAAATGATTATCTATTGTAAAAACACCAGTAACAGGATTTAAAACATTAGCGTCAAAAGGATCAAAAGATTTTGAAAATATAGGAGTATTTTTATATCTTAATTTAAAGTTCAATCTATTAATATTGTTTGAATTTAATCCAAAATATTTTGCAATATTTAAATTCTCATACAATGGAGTTAGTGAAAGAGGTTGAGGAATATTTATTTCATCTAAGAATGTATAAAAAACTTCATTATAATGCTGTACAGTTATAGATTCTCCATTAAATTCATTATAAGGTGTAAATATTACTTCAAATTTGTTTTGATCTACGGAAGAACTAAATGTTCCTATTCCAGAATTGCTTCCAATCATTAAAATTGGATATTCTACAACAATGGAATTAAGATCATCATGAATAGTCATTAATTGATGTAATGAACTAGTATTCCCAACACTAACTTTAACAAGAGATTTTACACTAGAGAAAAGATCAGAATCATATGAGAAGATTGTAGAAGATGATGAAACAGTAGATGTCCCAGAATCTAATATAACAGTTCTTTCGCTAGTATCCAATTGTCTTGTTGATTTAAATCTATATGTACCTATTCCAGAAGAAGTATCGTTAAAACAGATAGTTTTTGTTCTAACTGTAATATTATTTTCTGATTGATTTAAATAATTTAATTTTATTAATCCACCACTTACTGACAATCCAAATGATCCTATAAATCCGTAACTAAAATCATTCTTATCATTTCCATCAAAATAATAATCACTATAATAAACATCATTCCCATCATAAGTTGCATAAATTTCAACATAATTCATCTCAAAAGTAGTTATATTTAAGACATGAATTTGGGAATAAAATGAAGTATATAATGAAGAATCTAATGATAAAATATCTTCAGATTCTTCTGGTACTATTACATTTACCGTATTGAATATATCAGATGATCCTACAGTTAAAGAAGATTCTGATTCTAATGTAGTTAAAAATCTACTTCCTAATATTTTTATTTCATAGTCAGTATCATATGGGTCTGTTGGTATAAACAAGAAATAATAATTTTTAACATCATCAACTACTGGAATTATTTCAGCAATTTTTGTACCAAATACGTTTGAATCTTCCCCAATACCATATAAATTACTTACTGTATTTTTTTCAAGGAAAAATGTATCATCATTATTTTTGAGGGAAATAATTTCAGAAAATTGAACTTCATTTATACCATACTCCACTAAATTTTGATCAGTAGATCTTATTTGAATTAAAAATCTTCCATAAAGTTGATCTTTTGGGAGAGATAAAATAACTTGATTCAATCTTTGTTCATTATCATCAGAACTGGAAAATTCTCCGCTTATATCGTCTATTTGTAAAACTCTATTAGTTCTTGCTTCTACATAATCAGTTAATTTTAAATTTTTAAATCTTATAATTCTAGATACATCAGAAATTGTATCATAATCACGAACAAAATCTAAATCTTTAATTACATCAACTCTAGATTCGGATATAAAAGATTGTATTGAATCTATTCTTGAACTTGGTACTAATCCTGTAGAAACTATTCCACTAGTAACTGAAGAAATTTGTGTATCAGCAAAATTCTTAGTTCCAATTGGATGAACCATAGAGTTGACAACAGGAGAAATTTGATCCCAAGTTTTTTCACTCTTTATAGTATATGATAAATTTTGGTAATAATCATTGTCTGGTAAGTATTGTGAATCATTACTGAGTTTACCTATATCGTCTTCCCAATCTAAAGATTTAATATTTTCTGCTCCAATTATAAAAGAACCGTTAACAGTAGATAAATTTTCAACTGTAGCTAAATATCCACTAGAAAATCCCTTTATTATATCACCTACATGTAACTGATAATCACCAGAAAGTTTTAAATAATTTTTATTAGATTTTTCAACAATTAAATCGGTGATAATAATATCATTGGATTGTGAAACAACTGATATTTGTTCTCCTAATTCAAATATACTATAATCTTGTTCAACACTAAAAATCGGATAATTAGATTTTTTAACTATAGTAGCAAAAGTATTAATTTGGAATGTTACTGCTATACCAGGATCTCCATACAATTCTGGTATTTGAATTACAACTCTTCCTGGATTGGAGTTTGGAGTATAACTAGTTACCTTAAAAAATTGATAACCATGATTTTCAGAATCAAAACCTATTCCACTATTTGATACTATTTCAATATTTTCTAAAAATACTTCTTCATTAACTACAAATGGATCTGTTGTAAATCCTAAAATAGGAGTTTTTATTAAACAAGTAAGTATTCCAGATCTTGATGATTCAATTCTATCAATGATAATTCCATTCGAATTATCTACTGCTTTTATAGTTACCGGAGTTGATGGTAACCCATTGACTGGTATTTCAATAGTAACCAATTCTATATTTGCATTACCAAGTCCACCCCCAGACATTTTAGCTCTAAGGAGACCGCTATCTATTTTTTTTCTACTATTAGAATCAACAACAACCAAATTTGGTGCTGATGGATACTTTTTACCACCATCTACAACATTTACTCTTACTAAAGTATTTGAGTTGATTATTTTTACATTTTTTGATATATCTGCCTTTGGAGACAATGTTTTGTCATTAGAGTACTCAAATCCAGTATTTTTTAATGATACACTTCTAAATTTACCAATACTCAACGATGATGGAATTACATTTAACCCCTCACCAGAATTTGATGAAGATGAAGAGTAACTTGGGATATCTTTATAATTAGTACCCTCACTAATTATTTTAACTTTACTTACAGATCCAATTCCAGATGTAGAATTTGTGGTATATGATAACACTTCACAATCATTAGAACTATAAGAAGATTCCTCTGGTGTATCATTCAAGTTAATATCAAAAGTTGTATCAGTAACATTAAAAATATTATATCTTCCAGAATACTTGCTATCAATAAAATTAATTTCTGAAGAATTTTTAATGGTATCCTTTAATGTTACAAGTTCAGTATCTTTTTCTAAAGTGTAATAAAATTTTTCTGGATAATTGTCAGAATATTTTAAAGTTATAATTGCATCGCTACTAATACCTATGGTATTTACACCCACCAAAGAAAATTCTCCAGTGGAAGCAACAGATACAAATTCTTTTGATAGAGTTTTATTTGTATATAATTTAAATGTATAACCTTCTAATGATGGATCAGATACATTAAACACTAAATCATTATTTTTTATAACATTTATTTTTGGTTGAATTAAATTTAATTCTTGAGTTCCAATTCCAACTGACGTAAATTCAATAAAGTTTGGTGGTACTGATGTGGAATCTACATATGTTTGACATAGATTAACATTATTTGAATCAATTTTGTGAACATAATAAGTTCCAGTACTTAGACCTCCAATTACAGATGTTGAAATGTAGTAAACTTTATCACCGGTAAATAGACCGTGCTCAGATAAGGTTATTTTATTATTTTGCAAATTAACTTCTGATGGTGTAAATGATAATAATTTTGTGGTGATCGATTTTATCTCATCATTGTATTTTAAATTAATAAATGATGACCCACCAATACCAACACTTTTTCTTGGTTTGACATCAATATTAACTGTATCATTCAAAGATAAATTATGAGATGTTGAAACTGAAACTGTACTTTTTACATTGACAATATTGCACAAAATTTCATCAAAAGTAGATTCAAATGAATATTTGTAATTATTAGAACCAACTGTTCCAGTAAAATATAATCCATTGGTGGTAGTTAATCCAACAGAAGTAACTATTCCAATATAATCTTCAGATTTGTTTATTATATACAATTCACGTTCTGTTTCAGATCCAGACAAAATCTGGAAAGAAATATTACCATCATTACTAACCTGAATACCTTGTGTTCCAGATGGTCTTTTTAAAATAACTTTTTGATTTGTTTTGAATCCATGATTTGGTAGATATATTGATTGAGTTGGTATTGGTATTGTGACCAACTTTAATCCATTATAGAAAGTTTTATTAGTAAAAATTCCCGACCAAGTACCAATCCCAATAGAATTATTTGGATTAAAATATCTTAAATAATTTTCTACTCGTGTTGGTATATCGTTTTCAATACTAATTCTTAAAACATCTGGCAAAAATGAAACTGTAGAGTTTGCTGTACTTAAACCAGAAGATATAGTTCTTTCAACTCTTAAAACACCAAGATCATTAAAATAATTTAATATAGTAAAATATTGCTCATAATCTTCACCAATTATTTTAATAGAACTTCCAATAGATACACGTTTTGGAAAATCTTGTAGATATATATCGGTGATTACTCCTACAACACCAAATGGTATACTATTAGATAATTTAGTGTTAAATTCTTCTACAAAAACAGTATGTTGACCATTTAATTGATCAAAAGATGAAGTTAGTCCAGTTATGTTTACAACAGAATTATTAACTAAATTAAAATTTGGTAAATATTTTACATAAACTTCATTATTTGAATTTTTATAAACTTTCGAATTTTCGTATATTCTAACGGTGGATTGTATACTGTCTACCTCTTTACCTACTATTGATTCTACCGAACATGCCAATCCATATCCAGAAGTTTTTTCATTGTCAAAATATAATATATCACCTACTTTATAGTTATTTCCACTATTACTCACTTCTAAAGATTCCACACTTCCAGAAGTAGTTGATTCTATATCACATATTTGTCCAAATATATTTGGAATAAAATCATTTCTTCCAAATTTTTGTCCAGATTTATAAGGTAAGGTATTTCTTAATAAGTTTGACTGATTAAAATCAAATTTTTGATTAAAGTTTAGATTAGTATTTTCTGTTATTAATTTAGATCTATAGTATTTTCCAATAAAATATGGAAATACCCCTACGTAATTATTTTCTGGGTTTAATTCTGCAGTTGCAAAATAAGCATAAACACCATTTGGATAATCAGGAGTCTTACAAAATCTTCCATTGTATTCATCAAGATCTCCAGAATTTGTAAACTTATAATCCTCGATAAAGTAACCAAGAGGAAAACTTGAAGTGCTTACTCTATTTTCAACTTCGACTAAAGAATAACCAGATTCTATTAATTTTATTTCTGAACTAGAATTTTCTGGGTCAGAATAACCAAATGGACCATAAATTGGAACTCCATCATAAGACCATCCTATAATTGGAGAGTGATTTGTGATAGACTCATTGAATAAAGATTTTAATAGTTCTGAATATCCTGTTACTACATATTGAAGAGTATTTTCTTTTGTTTTATACAGCAGTTCATAAGATTGATCTCTATATAATTCATACTGTGTTCCATATTTGTAACAATTATCTAGCGTTAAAGATCTAATTTTTGGGAAGAATACGGCATTTTTTCCAGTGGAAATAACTTTTAAAGTAGTATCATCCGAGTTATATCCATATCCCTGATTTAGTACTGTTACAGAATTCAATCTTCCATTTAGTATATTTGCTCTTAAAAGAGCTCCAACACCACTCTTACTTTCAACAATTATGTCTGGTATGGAATAATAATTATTTCCATAGTATGAAACTAAAACGTCTACAATTCTTCCTGCGGATATTACAGGGGTTAATTGTGCAAATTCACCATCCAATATTTTTACATCAGGAACATTTTCTAAATTTAATATAGTGGATCCATAATTAGATCCTTCTTCATAAAGATAAGTCTGAACTATAGAACCTTTTACAACTGGTGTTGCTACAATAGACCTAATTGATTGACCATCTGGTAAAGTATATGAAACATTTACTGTTATTTCTGGATAATTAAAATATTGATATCCAGATCCTGTAGATTCAAATTTAATATAATTTTCTCTTAAGTAATTTTGATTATCTGTACCACCAACACCAGCATTGCATACCCTAAAGGAATTATCATCTACCTTTAAAACATAATACTGATTTGATGTAGATAAACCTGATATTGGTGTTGTCTGGAAATCATAAGTAACTAATTCTCCACTAGAAAATCCATGTGAAGTAAAGTTAATTGTATGATTATATGTTGATATACCACTTGGTTTTACAATTAATTTTCTATTTGTAAATCCTTCTCCACCATCTATAACTTTAAGTGAATCTAATACATTTTTTGGTTCAGTTTTAAATTTATGGATTCCAAAATTACCAACAGTAGTAAATCCAACAGTGTTTATTCCAGATACATAATCACCATATGTTGGATAAATTTGTATAGTTTTAGAGTTAATTATTTTTGCGTAAAAAATAGAATTATTCCCCAAGTATCTTCCAGTGTCAGAATCTGATCCTTGAAATACTCCTAGTCCTATTTTTTCATTATTAATATTATTAATATCATAAATTACTTTTTGACCATCTATAAAGTTGTGATCAGTTAAAAAAGTAATCGTCTCAGATGTTATACTTAAACCGCCACCTTCTTCTAAAATTCTTGCATCAAAAAATACTTCTCTACTTTTTAACTTAGTTACTGGAGACAAAATTGCTCCTTTTCCATTTCCACCAGAAACTTTTAATGTTAATGGTCTATCAATATTAAATTCTTGTGGATCTATGTGTATTCTTTCAATCTTTCCTTGAACAACAGGTTGTAATTTTGCACTCCCATAAGAAAATTCTAATCTTGGAGGATTAATAACATCATAATCTTCTCCAGGATTTATTACCCTAACAGATTCTAATGGTCCATAATGAATTTTATCATTAGATTTGGGACTAAGAATTTCTACACCATTTGCAAGAATTCCTATTGTTTCAGTACCAATTTCATCCTTACCATCATAATAAATGTCAACATTAGATTTAATTTTTTTTAATAGTTTTTGTGGATGTATAGATTCATCTTCAGTTTTTTGTGAAGAGAGTGTAAAATTATGAGTTCCACTAGGTATGGATTCCAGATATACAAATTTATCTATTGATATAAAAGATCTAGAAACATATAATTTAATTTGTTTTTTATCTGAAGATACTATAATATAATACAATCCTTCAGAAAGTCCTCCTATAGCAGAATCTGAATATGAATAATATACTCTATCTCCACTTAAAAAAGATACTTCATTATTAAAACTTACTGAAGTATATTTTTCTTCTTCACTATCAAAATTAACCAAAGATGATGCATTATATGAAAACAAATCTTTAGTTATTTCATATGAAGGTAATGAATTTGATGCGATGTAAACATTTTCATCATCTTCAGTGTATACATTAGTAACATCACAAGTAAGATTATTGTATTTTAATGGAACTATTGAACTTGTTGAAGTTTTTACTTTTCTTCTAATATCATAATCCTTTAGTGTATTCAGAGAACTTAAATTTGTATTGAATTCTAATTCTCCTGTTTCTTTGTCTATTGAAGTTATTTCTACATTACTTAAAGAATCTTCTAATATTTCAGTATTTCTTTCCAAAAATTCTACATAATCACCCACTTTAAGTGATGAATCATCAATTTCACTTAAAGTAAAAGCAGTTCTTGAATTTACATTAAAACTACTAAGTTCATATCTAGAACTAGTATTGTAGATAAAAGTATTTGCAATTATTTCTACATCTGTCTTATTTGATTGTGGATTTTCAATTAAATTTCCTAAATGTTTAATATAAATTTTATCCCCTTCTGTAAAGATATAATCAGAATTATTTTCATTTCTTATTTGAAGATCATTAACAACGCCTAGAAGACGAAGGTTTACTCTTTTAGTTTTATCACCATTTTCATATCCAAAATAAGTATCATTAGAATAAACATTAGATGTTTTTTCTATATTAGTATCAATATAGTTCTTATTTGTGGTATAGCACCCAAAAAATTGGTTAACACTTTTATTGGTATAAAAAATTTCAACCCCATTGTAGAATATGCTTCCAGAATTTTCAAATCCAATTGTAGAATCTACTGTAAGGACATTTGCATTATCTGTGGAAGATATTTTTTCTATAACTTTAGTTGTTGGAGTTACTGTAAATTCCCCACTATTTTCAGAGTTAGAATCATCATAACCTAAAAATATATAAAACTTATAATAAGTCTTATTATTTCTTGTGAAAATTTCTGCTTCTGATACTGAACCAAATACATTTGAATTATTGTTTTTTGTTACTTGATATCCAGTTAATAATAAAGGATCTTTATCTGTAGATAGATTTTCAAATAATAATTCTTTTCTTCGTCTATAATTCGATGCAGAAGTTTTAAATAAAAATGTTTCTAAATCAATGATCGTTGGATCTATTCCATATAATGCATTAAACAGAATTCTGAAAGATTCTTTACTTCCTTTTGCTTGATAGAAAGACTTCGAATTCTTTATAAAATTGTTTACGTTTAACTGATCATACAAACTTACTTTTTCTAATCCTGGAAGAAAAGTAAATTTAATTTTCTCATAGAATTTTTGTAGAAACAAGACACTCAAATTTACAACCTTTGAGTTATTTGAGTGTGTTGCTGAATTAGTAGTACTAAAAACTAATTGAGTATTATAAGATTCAATTCCACTAAATCCTCTTACACATCCAGTAAATCTATCAGATAATCTTTCTTTGTAAGTAATAATTTCATCATCAATCTGAAGTAATCCATAAGAATTTGGAAAACCTAATGTATTATTAACATAAATTACTTCATCTCCGATAGCAACATCTTGAGTCAGTAAAGTATTACCCGCAACTACTTCAGGAGTTAAATTATCTAATTTAAGATATTCTACTAAATTTTGAACAACATCTACACTTCCTCCTTGGTGCTCTTGAGAAATGTAGTACTGTTTTAAAAATTCAGAAAATTTTGGGTTTTCTTCTAATATAAATTCTGGTATTTGATTATCAATAATTTCTTGAATTCTTACCTTTGATTCAAAATTTGATTGTCCCATATTATTTTCTAATTAGACTTCCGTTGGAGTAACTTGATTGATAATAATCTCTAGTGAATAAAACACCAGAAGTATTTTCACCAGAAGATATTACATCTTTAATCATATTTATTTTACTTTTTGGAATATCTAAAGAAAGATATAAATCTTTAAGAGCTATTACATCATTTGATTCTGGATATGCCTGAATTTCAACAACACTATTGGGGAGTTCAGTTGCAACAATATTAATTGCATTTAATCTAATTTCTCCAGTTACATAATCAACTATTCCAGCAGAACTTATGATAGTCGTTGGTAGTTGTGTAGGATTTTCAGATAACTTGATTATTGCAAGAGTTCCAGTAAGTTTATCTTCTTTTGGAATATCTGTTAAGTAAACGAATTGATTTTCTGATGGAATTTTAAAACCTGTAGATTTTATACTTCCACCTTCAGGATTAACATGGAATCTATTACCATAACATAATTCATACTCTGCAAATTGATTTAATAAGACGTTTAAATTTCTTCTGATTGTTATTTTAGTAATGTTTGAGGTTATGGAGACATCTGTGTTGTCTATTACCTGCAATAACTTACTATATTTGAATCTCCCACCAAATTTATTAACATCTAAAGAATTTGAGTATGATACTAATGAGTTTTCAACTTTTGTCTTTAATGTTTCAACACCAGGAGAATTAGATGTATTATAGTAGATATAAGAATCTAATTCAACATAAAGAACTTTAATATCTACAATTTTTTGATTAATTCCAGTAATTGCATATTGCTTAAGTCTTGACAATACATTTTGCTTATCAAATTGAGAAATATATAAACCATCTTTTGGTTTAATTGCTATAGTTATTGATCCAAATTCAGGTGGATCTAAATCTTCACCACCAATTACATTGACTACTTCTGCATTTGGATATATGATATTTTTAATAATTGATTCATAATCGCCAGATGTTACTGCTCTGTATTGGGATGAATAAAGTCTTGGTGCAAAATAACGAATTGAGTCTACCGATTCTATATTCGAACCATTTTTAGATGATTGATTTGTTGTGATTGTAACAGTATTTGATGGTGCAATTAAGGCCCCATTTGAATTTTTAACTGATCCTACAAATGAGAAATCAGATGCTCCATTACCATCTCTACCATCAGTTACAATATAATTTACCGTAATAACTGATCCATTCTCAAGAGATTTTCCAAAAACACCGTCACCAAACAGAAGTTCATATTTTTCATCTTTTACTTCTTGTATTAAAAATATTTCCGATTCACTGTTTACAGTAATTATATTATCTACAAGTGAATATTTTTTACCAATTCCTGTATCACTAATACCCCTTACATAGACACGAATAGTACTTGTATCTACATAAGGATTTGGAATTATGAATCTCTGATCTAATGAACTATTTACGGTAAAAGTTAAGGTTAAAAATCTTCCTTGATAAATTTGAATATTATCAAATGATGCAATACCATTTGAAACTGTTCTAGTAATTTCTTCTGGTATTGAAAATATATAAGAACTATTATCTACTGCACCAACACAAAGTAATTCTGGTTGAAGAGCAAGAGTGGTTGTCTCACTATTAGTTTCTATATCAAACGATACTACTGCAGTTGAACATTTTCTAGATCTTGGAACATAACCAATATTTCTTGCAAGAGATACTACATTTTCTCGGAGAGTTGCAGAATCTAAAAATACCTCATTAACAGATAAATTAGAATTAAATGCATTAATATAGGTATTATATGCTAAAGTATCAATCAGTACTGAAAAGTTAGATCCTTCAAAATCAAAATCAGTAAAATTACTATTTGCTCTTAAGTAATCTTTGATTGAAGATTTTATCTGATCAAAATCTAAGTTGGTATAATTGGTGAAAGGCATTTTATCTCGTTGCCTCTAGGATGAAAGTAAACTCTTGTGTTGGGAAGTCCTGCCCAATAATATCGAAGATTACAGTAACTTCTAAAGCATTATTGTCAAGTTCTGGATCTACTGTAACCTGAACATTTTCAACTCTTGGTTCATAAGAATTGATCGCTATAAGAATTTGATCTTCAATAATAGACACCGTTGCATAATCAACGATTCCAAATAAACTCGATCTTACATCTGAACCAAAATCTGGATTAAAAAATCTTTCTGTAGGTATTGTTTCTACAATATTACGAACAGATCTTATAATTGCCCTTTCATTTTTTAGAATTGGCAAATCTTTTGTTACCGGATGTGGTTCAAAAGACAAACTAATGTCCTTAAATGATCTAGATATCCTTGTAATTGGATTAATTGCCATTTGAACAGGACTTTTTCTTCAGTTATTTATGGTTATTTCCAAGAAATACCATAATTTGGTTCTGTACCATATTCCCAATCATCATAGTCATTCGAATTTCTGATTTTTTGATGCAATTCAGACTGCTCTTTTAAATGATGTTGGTTTTTGGGAATATCATCATGCATAATTTCTTGTATCATCTTGGGTTTTTTGCTTAAACTCCCATAATCAGATGTCAATGATGTGGTTCCCCACATCTGATACATGTAATTTTCGTCTCTATCGACTGGTAAATTGGACATTTTAGCTCCTGTTTTAATGAATAAAACAGAACTTTTATAAAGGAGGTTGCTATCTCCTTACTTTTATTTAACGATTTAGTTCTCTGATATTATAATTGTCTGAATTTAGATATTTTAATAGTTCAAGAGCAATTAAACGAGGATTTCCTTCACCACAAGTATATACATCAATTGCAAGACATCCATTTTCAGGCCATGTGTGACAAGAAACATGACTTTCTGCAAGCGCAATGACGATTGTACAACCCTGAGGAACAAAACAATGGGAAAATGTGTTTAAAATCGTCATCTTTGCACGATTAATACCATTAATCATGACATTTTGAAGAGAAATACTGTCATTGATAAGTGAAAAATCTACATCATACACTTCTAAAAGAAGGTGTTTGCCCATTGAGTACTGTTCCAATTCAAATTAAGTGAAAAATTTATTTATTTCTTATTTTTTGGACCAATTTATAGTCTTTCTCAAGAATAATTTTTAAATAATTATTATCCCAATGATCATAATAAGTTGTTTTTGCTAACATAATCCTCATTTTCTGCAAAAATTCATTATTTTGATATAAAATGAGATTATATTTTCCATTATTTGTTTGTATACTGTTTATAAAACTAGGTTCATCTCTGAAGTCATCAAAAAATTTATATTTTGGATATTCCTGATTGAGTTGATTTATTCTTTTGTGAGCAAATTCGAGGTCTAAGTCATCTTCAACAACAAAAATCACGACACCAAACTCTTCGTTAAGAGGTTTAATGTCGTGAATTGAAGTTTTTATAATTTTATAAGTATTATTTTTCGCAAACGGGCAGATTGAAAATCCCGAAAGGTCTGGATTTGATGTTGTAATAATGTCTATCCATTGCCTAAGATCATTTTCAATCTTTTCATTCATCCCTTTCCTTGACCCCTATACTTCTTACGTGCTTTATTACGAGAAGACGCTGCATACTTAGTACCCATACCGTCTCCTTGACGAGACTTCTTAGGAGGACCAGGAATATAAGAACTATTCTTATTCAAACCACCTTTTGCTTTAGTTGCCATAAGACTTTAATCTCCTTGTATAATTTCAGTGTGTATTTCATGAGGTGCAGGAGTTCCCTTTTCGTAAAACTCCTGCGATAAATCCACCATCACATCCAAATAGTCTTCTTCTGAAAGATCGGAATAAATTTTACGACCGTTGCAGTAGATGTTATATTTTTCGTGATTATTTGTCATAAACTCAAATAACTCTTGTTTTTTCGTGACCAACGCGAATACGAGGGTCGCACCAAATTTCAAATCCTGCTTCTTTTGCATCCAGACAGAATGACACATCTTCGCCACACATATCTTGAACTTCTCCAGATTCAAAGACTTGCATTTTTGGGGCGAACCAAGGGTACTTCATTTCAGGATGTTCAAAGACTCCTTTTTTAATCATCAACCAACCAAATCCAGCATAATCAACTGTAAATGGTTTACGACGCTTACTAATACTTTCGATAGTCTCATGATTCATGACACCACCATTTGAACGAAAATCTTCTTCTTCCATCCAGTGTGCAACTGATGTGGTGTGACCATCTTCGGTACAATACCAACCACTTGCAATATCTTTGTCAAGAAGAATTAATTGCCAGAACTTTTCAGTATTAAAAACGATGTCAGAATCAATCCAAAGTTGCCAGTCATAATTTAATTTGCCATCCCAGGGAAGTTGATCAGGTCCTCGCAGAACATTCGCACCTAAACATTTGCATCTTGCAAAGTTTACCATGGATGAATAGTCTTGCGAGATCTGGATACTTGCTCCCGCCTGCACTAAGTCAAAACAGAGTTGTACGAAGTTTTTCAGGTAAGTATAAGAAACTCCTCTACCTGGTAAGCAAAAAACAATGGACTTTCCTTTGACCATTTCTTTTGCTAAATTATAATCCCATTCTTGAGTGCTTTCTCCGACAACTGGTGCCTTTGCTTTTACAGTAAATCCTTTAGCCATAATTGAATGATTTTTACTTCAATATCATACCAAGTATATAGTGTTTTGTCAATGAGATGAATTCAGTACTAATTCCTTTGAACGTATGACTTCCTCATAAGAAAGATCGTTTTTCTTTGAGTCATCTGTGATTGAAAGAAACTCTGATATCATTCTCCATGTTAAATCAAACTCATCTTCTGTTAATGAGTGATAGATGCATTTGTCTTTTAAGTATATGTGATAGAGTGTTTCAGTCATCATCTTTTTCTGAAAGTATAATTTCGTTGCCGTCGATTGTGAATTCTATTTCTGTGTCCTCATACCATGAGAAATCGTTTATAATCCACTCAGGTATTCTAACATAATATTCGCCGTTTATTGGATCGACCTCCAGGGGTCTAAAATTTTCTGGGGAATTTTTTTTCATGTAGGGGATTTCATTTTTCATTTTTATATAGGAATTTTTTGTTTTTTGAAGTAATATGCGTCTTATACCTGGAGAATTTTTTTATTTTTGAAGTAATATGCGTCTTATATTTACTTTTATAGATTGACAAGGTTCCTTGGCTTATTATACGCCCCCCCCCATGACCCCCCCGCATCCGCCATCGCGGCGGATAGGGACTGCCAAACACGAACGAACGCAGGCGATTAAGGCGGCAGAGTATAAACAACTGCCGCCCACTAAGTGTAACTTAGAGTCCGAACTTTTCCCTACAAATAGGACCGATTCCCATCTCGATTGAGAGGGTATTGGTTAATTCACGACCGCAGCATGAACAGGAACCAGTATTCTGCCCGTAGAGTTTAGCAGCAGCATAAGGATCAGCGGCGACGGATTGCACTCGCTGAATGAATGCAACCTCACTCAAGTTAGTCTCATTGGAGGTGATCCAACCCAGATAAATGTTAGAAAGTGTACCCCACTGATTTACCTCTTTATCGTGGGAGAAAACATACATCTTACCCTGATACTTAGAGGGTTTCACAATAAAGTCCTGGAATCGCATTGTGATTCTCTTTAGTCCGCGATTCTGTGCTTCCTCGATTGCATTAACGATGCCTGCGAAAGAATAGGCGGGGCGGGCATTGTGGCGGATGATGGGATGGCGCATGATGCTTACCGTGGGGTGTGGTTGAAAAGGGAACCCTTGCGGGTTCCCCAGAATCTTAGCACGGATCAGGCGGATTGGCGCATCTCCTGCTCGCTCAGATCCTGATAGAGACGCCATGCGCGGCGGTTGATCGAGCGGCAGCAGTCAGCATCCAGATCAGGGCGCTCACCTGCCATGGCATCACGCCAGAGATCCATCCAGCGGATTGCGGAATCGCTCAGAGCACTCCGAACCCAGTAGGCGTCGGCGGCGGAAACGGTGAAGGTCACGGTTTCGGTGTTGGTCACGGTGGTGTGGTGCGTTTGACCCCCATAGATTCGCCCATCCCACGGGATTCCGCAACCCCCCTTAGGACACCTTCCCAACTGGCACAAGGCGCAGTTAGTATAAAGAATAAAACAACGATTGCAGAGTATAAAGAATAAAGAACTCAAAAAGTATAAAGAATAAGACAGGGATGAATGTAAAGAATAAACCACACCACTGACTAATAGTTTACATTCAACCCTGAGTTATTCTTTATACTCAGTGGTAAGTATAAAGAATCAAGAATTATTTCTTCTTTCTTTTATTCTTTGCTGCTCCTTTCTTTGGTGTTAGAATGTTCTTGAATCTTTTATCAGGGCGTGATTTGCCACCCTTATGAATCCATCTCCCAAATACCATTGTTCTTCCTCAGATAAACTTAGCAGGTGATCCACAAGACTTATAGAATGCGATCATTCTTTCTGCCTCTTCTCTTGTGGTGAAAGATTGTGTTCTCCATTCACAAGAATTGTATGGAGTTTGATAGGTGATTGTGAAGCCAATTGAATTGATCTGTTGTGTGTTGTTGTGCATGATCTAGATGTGATCTAGTTTTGTGTGTATCTAGTCGAGATGTGTATGATGTGCATCTCGACTAGATTGATGTGTGCGTTCTCGTCGAGATTTCAATAATGATGGCGGGACATAACATTATTGGGATCATTGTACCATTCAGAATCCTCATAAGATTCTGTAGATTCTGACATTCTGATCATAAGATCCTCAGTCAGTGTAACCATTCCAGTGGTAACTAACTGCAGGATTTCTTCAGCGGTGAGAAAGGTGTTCATGGTGGTGTGGTGTGAACTGGAATCAGTATAGGGTCAGTATGGGGGGATTCAGATCCCCCCTTGTGCAGGTTAATCGACCGTCACAATCCAGCGGAACCGTTGCAGTGCATCAATGTTACCATCGGAAACCATTGCATCATCCCATGCGATCCAGGTTTCTTCATCTGTCCAGAGATCAATGCAGATGCAGTCTGGAGCTGCTTTGCTGACACGATCCACGGTGCTGTAGAAGTCCACATAGAGCGCATCGCGCTCAGCGTAAATTTCAGGTTCGGGATCCAGAGCGGTGACCCACTTGATGTCGTTCTGAAAGGTGGTGAGATCCATGGGGTTCAGTGGTGTGAACTGAGATCAGTATAAAGGGTCAGCGGCGGATGATCTCAGCGGTGGTGGACAGTGCCTCACCCGTCACAGTGCGGATGGGTCGCAGTGGTTCCCAGAGAAACCACAGAAGCGCGATCAGTCCTAGGAGTTTCATTCCAAACCACAGACAGAAGGACGGGTGAGGCAGATGCGATCGGCGGCGGCGTCTGTGCTAGGATCAACGGTTGCCATGGCGTTGAGTGTTCGCAGACCGATCAGAACCGACAGCAGGCAGAAGATAAAAGGGAAGCGGCGCATGGTAGGATTGTGGGTTGGGTTGGAGAGGGGGGATCGCTCCCCCCGTATTGTATCACCCCTGGATCCAGCGGGCGATGCGCTCACGCTTGCGGAGGGGCAGGATGCGAGTGTATTCGACCCAGCGCGGAGCGAGTTGGTGGCGCTTAATCAGTCCCTGCTGCGCCATACGCTTGAGAACCAGGGAGAGGGCGGTGCGTGCCTCATTGGGCATCCCCAGCGCCTCATTGATGTCGGTGGGGCGCATCCCGTCTTGGGTGAGGCAACCGCTGCCGTCATCCATGGGCAGCAGGGACAGGATCGCCCACTGGTAGGTTGCGCCGAATGCTTTGCGGTTGGTGAGAGTGGTGAACATGGTTCAGTGGTGTGAACTGAGATCACAATACAGGCACCAGGAGCACCATACCACCCAGCCGTGCCAGTTGTCAGAGTGTCCACTGCGGCGGTTTTATGGGTTTGTGGCGGGTGTAGGATACGGGGACAATCAGAGGAGGTGCGGGGTAGCACTGTAGATGAAAACGGTCGCCACCGACCCTGCAAACTTTTTTTGCCCAAAAAAGTATACAAAAAGGGAGCGTATTTGCTCCCCATTTGTATCAGTAACCGTTCAGGAAGTCTGCTAACGCTTCCTGATAGTGTTCTTCACTGTAGAATGTTCTGGCACCGATTGTCAGAGGATAGGTTCTCTTAGGTGCGGGTGCCTTGCTAGGTTCTTTGCCTTGCTCACGGATCTGCTGAGCGTATGGGTTGCTGTTCATGGGAGCAGTGTGGTTGACTGAATCATCCTAGGCGCGGAAGGGGGGAATCAGATCCCCCCAGTGGACAGTGCTCAGACCGTCACAATAGCGTCAACCTTACGCTTGCTGGCACCATGCGCGGGAAACGCTATCACAAACTTACGGTCGGATTGTTGACACAAACCGCAAGTGGCGCAGGTAACCTTACCAGGATGCAATGCGGCGGGGCAAGTTACAACCTTGCGACCGTTGGTTGTTGTGAAGAACCGACGCTTTTCTTCAGAATGAACAACTGCCACGGCAGGAATGTTATGCTCACTCATCACACGGTCAGCTTCATCAACCGACTCACAAGATGCGTTGACGGTGAAACCCAACCCGTTCGCATTCTGCAGAGCGATGATGTTATGCTCGTTCAGAACATGATGACTGTATGTAAACCCCTTTTTGCCCTTGTTTGCATTGATTAACTGTTTGAGTTTCAGATAATCAATGTTTCCGTCATTGTGTGGCAGATCGCCAGCAGTATTGTGCCGCCACAGAACACCATTGGGCACAATACGGCGAATTTGTGATACAAACTCATCCCAATTCACGCCAGTTTCAGAACGGTTCAGGCGATCCCATTGCATCCGCTCACGCCCCAGCGTAGCGTAGCAACCTGAAGAATAGAACGGGCAGGTAGTGGGGCAGGTAGCGCGATCGGTGCGCGTGGTGGTGATCTTACCAGTCTTGGCGTTACCAGAGATGGCGGTGATCGTGACGCGAGTGGTGTTCATCGAAGTGGTGTGGTGAACTGCGGTCATCCTACAGGGCAGGTTGGGGGCAGCGATGCCCCCGCTGTGCCACTTCCCCAACTGTCACCAGAGACCTTCTTTAGTCAAACGCACCACAAAAGCGTTGGCGATTGCACCACAATGGGGGCAAATTGTGGCGTATTTGATCTCACTCTTCAGAGAATACTTCGTAGAATCGTTATAGTAACGACCAAACTTGAAGCGATAAATTGCACTGAGAGTTTTGAGCAGTTGGCGTTGCTCAATGCTGCCAACTTTATGATACATTCCGATGAAATTGCGGAAGTCAGGATAAAAAGACTTAGCACACTTTTCCAACTTTTCAACAACCTGAGTTGCCAATTCTTCACCCAAATGGGGAGTCAATTCGCGGATTGCAAACTTATTGAATGGCAGCAGTTCTTCATCTAAAGTAGAAGAAACTGGTTTTGCCATTGCATCAGAAACCATGCCTAAGATCTTGGCAATCTCATCAATCTGACCCTGAACTTGGTTGCCGTTGATAACAACTTGGATGGTGTTGTTCATCTTGGTGGGGTGGTGAGTCGGCGTCAGTGGTGCGCCGTTGACGGAATGATGACCCACCAGAACCGAGCACCACAACCACCCTTGGGCCACTGCGTCGATTGGCACACAGAAGCGTTTTTTGCACTTACATAGATGTGGGTGCTCTTGGGTGGTGCTGGGTGGTGCTGGGTGGTGCTGGGTGGTGCTGGGTGCTAGGATGGTGGGTTTTGTAATCTTATAATGCTATCGTTGTATGATGATAAGAAAAAAGGGGATGGACACCACTCCATCCCCCCAGTTTCACCTTGACCCCTATGTGCTATGCTTATCTGTTCTCTTACGCGCAGGGTGACTTTTCATCAAGCGGGAGGCAAACCCCTTCCTCCCTTGTCTTAGAATTGTACCATCCAGTCTGGGTCGTTGTCAAGCATTGCCCAGAAGTGGTTTTTGCCGTTCATTGAGGTGAGAAAGACCTTGTTGCCTATCTGTTGCTCAATGATGCAGGTCTCGATCTTGCCCATAAGATTGGCAAAGCGGTTCTTTGCCTTCTTCGAGATGGGTGTGACTGTTGCTGTTTGCATGATGATCTCGATCTCGATGTGTGCAATCTAGATGATGATGCAGGTCTCGTCGAGATCATGTGGCCACTAGATGAAGTGGCACATCTCGTCGAGTTTCTAGAACTGGATCTCGTCTAGGGTTGGAACAGAATCTTGACTAGATTCACTGCTGTCCATCCCAGCAACAAGTGCATCGAGAATCTCCAGAATCCGTTGCCCATTGTTACCTTGACGAAGTTGTGCGATCAGAAGTTGCTTGGTCATAATCTTAGTTAATTGAGATGTAAGGGTATTTTTCATCTAAAGCATACTCGAATCCTGGAGATGCATCTTCTAGAATCGTATCAGTCTCATAATCATAGATTACCACCATTTTTTCTAGATCAACCTCAGATAGTTTCTGGAGTTCTTTAAGCAGTTGTCGGTAGGTCATCAGAAACGAATGATAGGGTGATCAACATCGAGGACATCACATTCCTCAGTTGCAAACACAAACTCTACACCATCCTGATAATACTCTGCGTCAGTATCATCACCACAGTCAAACTTAGAATCGCAGATGCAAACATCCTGATTCAGTTGTTCTTCTGTGAGTTGCTGTAACTGTTGCAGAAGTTCTTGGTAGGTCATGAGGTGTCTCAGGAACAAAGGTAGTATGGTAGGGATCTTGGGGAAGATCAAGACCCCTTGTGCCAGTTGTCAGTCTGTCACACCCTCCAGCAGGTCAGGATAATACTCTTCACACTCGGTGATCAATTCCTCATCGGAATACTTACCATAACCCTCATCCAGGTAGTCATAACAGAGTTGGGTCATCGTCTTGAGATCCATGTCATCCAGCATCTGCTGAATGAGAGCATCTTGCAGTTCAGAACGGTTCATTTGTTCAGGAGTTGAGTGAAGTTGTCAACGACAATTTGGCAGGCAAGATCTTGAACCTCTGAGAGGTAATCTACCTCACCGAACTGTGATTCTAGTAGACAGATCAGATCATTCTGGATCTGTTCACGAACTGAAATAATGTCGGTGTCAGTCATTAGCATAGAGGGGCAGTTTCTTGCGGAGACTGATTGCATCATCAATCATCTCTCCAACCTGTTCGTAAATGTAGTCAGAACCTCCTACATCAGCGAGCACATCTTGAGTGAAGAGAGAAGAGAAATACTCCTCCTGATTGCCGTCTTCATTATACTCAAACACATCGTGTTGAGTGAATACAAACGCAGCACAGGGGGCGTTCTCACCTTGACTCTCAATCATTGAATTGATAGAGTCACGAAGTTCAGAAAGTGTGCGGAACATGATCAGTTCGATTGGTGAAGAACATTCATCATTCGCTGATGAAACTTATCAGCATCAGTCACACATTCATGCGACAGTTGCGGATCTTCGATGTCGTACTGTTTCAATTCCAGAGTGTGAATGACATCACCCAGAATCTCAGTTAGAGCGAAGACTTTTTCTGCATCAGTCATTGTCGGGGTGGTTGACAATTTGGTCTTCAATTTGATTTGCAAGTTCTTCCATGAACTCACGATCTTCACCATCTTCAAATTGTGCATTGTTTCGCACAATTCGCATCAGGAAATCAATCTGTTCGTCAGTGAAGTGATACTGGCGGAGAGTTTCAGTCACTTGCGGAGTGGTGAATTGAAGTAACGAGTGAAGCATAGCACCAGGATGATGCCAGTAGAGATGACACCGACCAGTCCCAGAACTGTCACAGTGTCGCCAGTGAAAGTGTAAGTGTCAGGTGTCATTTCTTATCAGGAGGATGAACGGATGAAGGATCATAAAGACCGCCATAACCGCTGCGGTCTTCAAGATACCAGAGGATAGAAAAGGTGGAGAGAATTACTCCACCCAGAATCAATGTTACCATCACTCCTCCTCATCAAAGAGAGCATGAATCTTGTTCCTGATAGCATACACATCATCAGGATTGAACAGATCATCATCGAGTGCATTACCGATGAAGTTGTAGATCAGATCCCACTGATCTTCGGTGAAGAGTTGGCGGTAGACTTGCTTGGAGAGGGTGTCTGCCATGGGGTTGGTGTCTCAGGAACAAAGGTAATGTAGAACGGATTAGGGGGCATGTCAACCCCCCAGTGCCAGTGCTCAGAGTGTCACATTGCTGTTGACAAACTCATTCCAGGTCTGCTCATCCTCATCATCATCCCGCAGTTCAGGGATGTCGAAGATCTCACCAGGAGCATCCTGAATCTCAGACCAGAAATCGGTGTCGAAGTCCATGAGAGGTGTGGTTGTGGACAAGGGAACTATAAAACCAAAAAAGGGGTGTTGCCACCCCCCATTGTGCCAGTTATCAGACTTCCACAAGCTGCTCGCTCTTGCGGGCACGGTGAATGTATGAACCCACCGAACCCTCAGGATCAGAGATCACTTGCTCCAGGTCTGCAACAAAGGTGTTAGGATCGGCAGCACGGAAAGTGTACTGCTTGTCGCTGCTGGTGAACTGGATGCTCACCTGATCACCGTCCACACTCAGGTCAGAGATGGCGGTGCTGTTGATCTTGAAGTTACGCATGATGTTGTTTTGGATCTTGTAGGATAATAGGCACACTGTGTGCCAGTAGGACGAGCGGGACTTGAACCCGCACGAGCATACGCTCAACAGATTTTAAGTCTGGGGTGTCTACCAATTCCACCACCGTCCCTTGGTATGTGACAATCATAGCAGGTCTTGCTTTGATTGTCAAGTGCAGGTTGTCAGGATCGAACTGACCTCTGCCGATTTATGAGATCGGTCCCTTCAACCAGATGGGTAAACCTGCTCGCTTAAGAACTCTTCCCAACTGCCCCCATAGTGTAGCATATGATGGCAGTTATGGCAAAGGAGATCGCATTTATCAACTTCCTCCTTGATAAGTTCCCATCGTCGATTTGCGAAACTTCTCCCATCAAGTTTTAGTTCTTTTTGAGATGGATCTCGATGATGAAAACATAAAGTTGCTGGTCTATCTTCACCGCATGTTTGACACTTACCACCTTTGTATTGAAGTGCTTTCCATTTGTTGGAATATGCTCTTCCTTTTTGTTCGGTATAAGTGTTCCTGTCCTTGATTACAGGATCGTTTTTATACCTCCATTTGGCACGACAACTTTCATTACAATAAAGTTTTGCTCTGCCACCCTTTCTTTCGTGTTGGGGAACCTCTAATCCACAAGATTTGCAGACAATCATTTTTTATGAAGATAAACATATACCTATTTATGCTGTCACATAGTTAGGAATCTCGACGAGTTCCACAGGTGCCTTATAGTTGTTCTTATAGCACTTCCAGTTATCGTCGAGATTGTACAGATAAGCGTACTCTTCTCCACAAAGATTTCCAGATACAAACTCGTCGAAACTTGTATGAGCGATCTCTAGTTCTTCACCCCTCTCAGTATGATAGAGTGGTTGAGGTTCACGATCATTCTCATACTTCAGATACCCTGCGGCATCATGAATGTAGTTTCCCTTCTCATCACGAAGAGGAAGAGAATGATCCCATGTACCACGAGTTCGAAGATGTGACATTGAACCACCGTCGATGAGTTCTTTTACATCTTCACGGTTCTGATAGTGTTCTACCAGGATTTTTCCGTTGTGTGATACATAACCGTCCCAGTGGCAGTAAACACTAACCACAGAGTGATCAGGAAGTTCGATGCCGATGCGTGAGCGAGTTGCCATGGTGTTTGTGGTTTTGGTTGAAAGTCAGTCATTTTCTAATCACAGCAATTACTTTACGGTTTGGATACTTCTCTACAATTATATCACGAGCACTCTCATAATCAATAGCATTCTTTACGGTTTCATAATACACAGTTTTATCTGCGTCATCCCAAGTTTGAACTTCGTAAGTCATTTCTTCTCCCAAAAAGGGTTTCATTTCAATCCACTCATACAAATAGAACAAAGACAATCATCAGTTTTAGGAACTCTAAACATAATGTGATTTCCAGAGCAACAATCTCTATCACCACATTTCATACAATTATCACAAACCCACTCTTTTTGATTACGACATTTGACGAAATCTTCAAGAGTATAGTTTTGAAGAAGATTAGTCATTTCAGGTGTCTGTGTGTATAAGAGTATTATAGGGCACTCAGAGCGGTGTCTGTGTGCCCCGTGGACAGGTTTCAGAGTGTCACAGGAGGTCTGCGTACTCTCCAGAGTCCAGAGCGTCCTCCAGGGCGATTACAAGACCGTCGAAGTCCTCTGACGATGGTAGCACACCGATGAGGATGTCCACAAGGTCTCCGTACTCCTCACGGAGTTCGTTCAGGTACTCAGTGCGGTTTGCGTAACCGTTCTCAACGTAGATCGACATGAGTGGTTCAGGTGTTGAACGAGGTCAATCTACCTCAGAACAACAGGGTCTGAACCACCCCATCAGACAGTTCAGGTTTTGGCATAAGGAGACTCCTCAACCGTTCCAGATGTGATACCCTCCCGTGATCTTTTGCCTCTTGACAAAAATCGACAGGTACACCATGCTCTGTGTTAAAGAATCCATAAGAGTCCACAGGGCTCTTATATAATGCTGCGTTCTTATAAAAATACACCCAGTTCTCATCAATGAAGAATTTCAAAACGGATCAAACTCCTTTGTGCTTACATGTACATTCTCGTCACCTTCTAGTTGTAGAAGGTCTTTCCAGTCTATATCATGCACATCTAGATCATCATAGCAGTCTATGTCTAGAGTGACAATGACCCTGCGTTTCTGCATTAGCATAAGAACTCGATGTAATGTGTACTAGATTCTATCATGCATAGTGTCGATATGCAAGAGATTCATAATCTTGCCCATCTCGTGCATAATCCTCGTCGAGATCTGATGTGCCATATTCGGCATATGATTCCTCTTCGAGATCTGCATAATCGTTGCTGTATGTATAGTCGAGATCGTAGTCGTCGTACATAACTCGTCGAGATAACTGTGTCTATTATAGCATAAAACTCGACTAGATGCAAGGGGATGCAGGTCTCGTCGAGATTCGCATAAGAATATATAGGTCTTATGATAATCAAATGTTATATATTGTTATCGTTGTATGACAATATGTGAGTCTTATGTGAGTCTTATGGGGGTGTGCCAGTTTTTTTGGTGTCCTGGGGCTTGACAAACTGCGCGTCTTATGGTAAGCAGGCAAAGGTCACAAGACTCAGACACATTTATAAGGATTCTCAACAATTACTCTAAATGATTCTCAATAAAAATGTTTATTGAGAATGTTACAAAAAGAACAATATGATTTAATCGAAGAATAACGGAAAATAATCAAATTGCATTGTGTATTATAAAATAACAAGTGTGTTCTCTAAATAAACAATAGTGTTTTATTGTAAAATGGCACAAGGAATCATCTACCTAATCATCAATAAACAAACTGGGCACAAATACGTTGGTCAAACAACAAAAGCAATGAATAAAATATGGCAAGAGCATATCTCAGAAGCATTGAGAATGTCATCTTCTCCATTACATCGTGCTATGCGTAAGTATGGTAATCACAACTTCATGATTAAAGAACTTGATGAATGTGATGATAGTTTATTAAATCAAAAAGAAGAATACTGGATTAAACAATATAATACCTCTAAAAGTGAAGAAGGATATAATATTATAAGTGATGATGATAAAGTAGAAGTAGAAGTAAAAATAGAAATACCAGTACCAATACCTGAAAAAAAGATAGAAAGAACAGAACCCTGGGGATTTCAACTAAAAGAAAATAGAGGCAATGGTAAACACAGTTCAAAAAGAGTAATGGGAATCAATGTAGAAACTGGTGAACAAAAAATATGGGAAAGTATAACTGCGGCTGCATTAGAAGTTAATGGAAAATCTGGTAACATACATGGAGCAATTAAACATGGATGGAAAGCATATGGTTACAGATGGAAGAAATTAGACAATACACCAAATAAAACTCCTATAAGAGGAGTTCATAAAAGAACATGGGAAGAAATAAGATTTGAAAGTATTAATGCAGCAGGTAGATATTTTGGATCTAGCAATATGAGCGGCATACAAAATAGTTTACGTAATCCTCACAAATACACCTACAAGCAATATTACTGGTTTTATAATTAGACAGTATAACGTCCTTGTTCCCGATTGAGTAATCTTCTTAACTTTCTTAATCTTGGATTCTGTAGTTTTTGTTGAACTGTTTGATAAGTATCATCCTCATGTCTTGTTTCTTCATACTCTTTTCTTTGAGCACTTTCAGTTTGAGTTTTCTTTTTTAATGGATCAATATACTTCTCTCTAAATCCTGGTGGTGGAGGAGAAGGAATGATAGGCTTTGGTGCCTTATAAGGTTGATAGGGAGATGCCTGTTCTTTTACTTCTCCACCAACTGCACCGATCATTCCTCTGACACGTCCAGTTGGATCTAATGGTTGTACTCTTCTACCAAAACGTTTTGCATACATCTTTTCTCTTTGTTTGATTCCTTGTTGTGGATTTTCACCTGACATCATTGGTGATGGTTGACCACTGATAATATCTCCTTGTTTTGCACCTGCTTTTTCTAGATTTTTTGGAAGATCTTTTTGTTGTTGAATGAAGTTTCTACCTCTCTTTCTTGCATACTTATCCAGTGCATTCTTATAAAGAGTGGCATCAGATCTTTGAATAAAATCAACCTTATGAACAGGTTGTCTCTCATTACCACCAGTCTTTTTCACTCTACGAAGATATTCTTTCATATTTCTTGCAATTTCATTTGTAGAAGGTACTCTACGTGCAGTTCTTCCAAAAGTTCCTAATGATGCTTTTGGTCTTTTGACTGGTTCTGGTTGCTTTGTTCCACTTGCCTTTGCCGCAGCAACTCTTCCTGATGGGATGGTTTCAATCTGAGTATCAACCTGAGTATTACTTTTTGGATGTGAAAAACCATCTGGATACTTATCAGTCGGATAAGTTGTATAATCTTTATTTCTTGTATTAAAATCTACACGATTCTTATTTCCACCACCACTGAACCCTGCTTTTTGTGCAGCAGATCTTGCAATGGTAATGTTACGATCTCTTGGAGCGGCACCAGATAAAACTGTTCTGTCTTTGTTTCCCCAATAGGATACTTGCCTCTTATATTCCTTTTGCTTTGTGACATCAAAGAATTTTGAATTTGGATCTACCTGTGCCTTTTTGATTTGACGTTCACCAACACTCTTAAATGTATCTCCCTTCTCTGCGCGGGTCATTGTCGCTCTTGGAGTTGCGGTTCTTGCTCTTCTTGCCGCAGAAGTAACTCTACGACCACCATCAGCAGTTCTTGCGACCTTAGCACCCTTTGCTGCTGCTTTTATACCTTTGAGTGCTAATCTTGCAAGTGCGCTTTCTTCAAGAAACTCCTGAAATGTTTTCATTCCCATTCTTCTTATCTTTTAGATATTTATGAAATGGATGAGAGTAGTTTGTCTGAATATTCTTCAAACCAGGATTGACTGGAACCATCTTCACATACAGTTCACTGGGTTTATATCCAAAATAAGATTGTAACCATGGACATAACCATACCTCTTCAAACAAAATCATGTCCAAATAAACTGTTCCATCATCATTTGTAGATTGAAATGAAAGAACAGTATCAGAATCCTCAAAATCTTCTGTACTCACAAGAACATGCATCTGATCATCTGGTTTTGGATCACGTTTCATATCAATCCGAAAGTATTCGTCCAAAATCAGTTCAGTTCCATTGCACAATGGTTCTGCAACAGTATTCATATGTTCGTGATCAAATACCCATATACCAGATTCTGTTCTTTGAGTGATAAAGTAAATGTTCATGATCAATCCCAACTTACATTCTGAACAAGAAATCCAGGCATTACATAAGTCCATGCACCAAGATCTACATTACCACTAACTTTATATTCCCATTTATATTCAAATTTATTATGACTATCCCATGTCATATATCCCTTTTCTTTATCAAAACGACCTTTGATTGTCAGACTGTACTTATTTGAAAAGATATTACGAGTGCGAAGAGCACCACCTTTTTCTCTGGTTTCAATCACCACACAGACATCAGGATAGGTTTGAATACCTGCCTCCAAGAGGCAAGGAGTTTCATAACGAAATGGACGATATGTTGTGGTCTCTTGTGCAAATGCAGGAGTGGTCAGAAAAAGAAAAAGAGCAAAAAATCGTTTCATTTCAGATTACGAAGTTCGGTTGCAAGTGACAGCAGATCATCTTTGTTGACGACGACCATGCTGTTCTGAGTATTATACTGTGGAATGACCTCTAATGCAAGAGTCAGAATTTCGGCAGTCAGTTTTTCTTCAGTATCTGCTCCTGCATTTCGTGCATCCCAAATGGTTTGCATCAATTTTTCGGCATTTTCTTTCATGTTAATAAATGTAAGATTTCCATTCAGTCACATTGGACTTATGAAGTTTTAGTGTAATTTTATTTTCCATTGGTTTTGGAACTCTTCTCAGTTTCATACCAGTTTGTTCCAACAATGTGTTTCCTTTTTTGGTATTACATGTAGAACATGCAACAACCATGTTTTCCCAGGTATCTTGCCCACCACGGGATCTTGGTACAATATGATCAATCGTTAATTTCTTTTGTGAACCGCAATACTGACAAGTGTGATCATCACGTTGATAGATCAGTGCCCGAGTGGGTTTTTGAATCATAATGCGGCTCAGTGGAATTTTAACATATTCAATGAGTCGTATGACTCTTGAAGAAAGAACTTGTGCTTTTTCCTTCAAAAGTAATACGACTGCACGTTTCCAATTTGTAAAATTAATTGGTTCGTAACTTGCATTGAGTACAAGAACCGTATGATGGGGATGTAATTGTAAGTGTTCCATCATTTTTCTATGACTTACAATCTATCTAGGTTCATTTGTTCATCTGAAGTGTAGGAACAGGCATCCCACCTTCGGTCGGAACATAGATGGTCACATTACCATTCTTGCTACCATCTTCCAGTCCAGTGATATACAGATACTGAAGATACTCACGATTATCTTTCAGACTGTTACCGATGATTTGATTTGCTTTAGCAACACCAGTAGCACGGATGATTTCAGCATCAGCAAGTTGTTGAGCACTATCTTTCTTTGCCTGTGCTTCAAGAACTGCTACCTGACGAGTATATTCTGCCTTCTGAAGTTCTGCCTTACCAGCAA
>JACCDY010780075.1_pt1 | contig 48873 bp, 105 predicted proteins | sample 7446391 | NCBI WGS metagenome assembly JACCDY01 (sample SAMN15323451, study PRJNA562643) | freshwater metagenome | isolation source: river surface water | place: USA:Blue River Watershed | collected 2017-08-18
TGGGCGATGAGGCGGAGGGTTTCTCGCTCGGCATCAGAAGCTGCGTCAGTCTGTCGGTCAGGTTCGGCTGCTGCTTGCTGATTGACGGCGGGAGCGGGGGCATTTGCGGGGGCTTGTACACAACTGGCGGCGGGGAGGCGCACCCGGCCAGCACGGATAGCGCGATCAAGGGCAGACTGTTTCTCATCGACAACATTGTTGGCCTCCAGTAATTTGGCGGTGGTGGTGTTGAGCTTTTCGTTCATGGCCCGCTCACGTTGGCGGGACTCCTCGTTGGCCTTGGCAATCTCAGCCTGCATCTCGGCGTCACGGGTAGACCAGCCATTGTGGTAGCCCCAGCGGTAAAGACCCAGCACAACCAGCAAGGTGACGGCGGCAGCGATCAGGTACTTGGTCATGACTCATCCCTTGCCGCAGCCCGCTCGGCAGCAATCTCGGCCTTAGCGGGGTCAACGTAGTCCGGCGGGGTGGAGGGCGGCGGAGGGGGGACCCAGCTCTCGTCGAGTTCCGGGTTCTGGAACCCCATCCAGTTCCAGTCAGGAGTTCCGCTTGCCTGCCCCTGAAATGTCGGCGACTGGGGCTGGGCTACCACAGCCGCCGCAGACTTTGGGGGTTCAGGAGCCATACTCTTGGCCACCGATCCCACCGCCCGTTTACTGATCACGCCACCGATACCGCCCACGATGAGCAGCACGATGTCGTTGAGCATCTTGGTGTAGGCCTGATCAATAGGAGCCATCGACTTGATGGGCTGCGTCACGAACGTCACCGAGTACAGCAGTGCGATGACGATGAACGCCAAGATCATGGTCACCACAACGACCACGAAACCCCAGATCCGGGCCTCTAGCACCTCGACATAGTTGTCGGTGGTGCCTTCACTTTCCAGTGCTCGGTTCGGAGGCGCTTTGGTTAGATTGTTGAACGGCATTTACTTGCTTCTCCAAAATGGGTGCAACGAGGTATTCCGGGCACATCTGGGTGAACTGGCACTTTGGCTTCTGGCACTCAGGCTTGACGAAGTTGTCCGGGTTTTGGCATGGGTAGCGGTAGTGGTCTTGGCATCCAGCCAGCCCCACCAGCAGTGCAACGATAAGGTACTTCATTCGCCAAGTCCCAACATGTTCATCACCTTGTCCGCAATCTTTTTGGCCACCGGGTCAGGCAGTCGCGGGAGAATGTCGCAGAGAAAATAGAGCGCGATGATGGCGTGGATCTTGGGGTTCTTGAGGAACTTCTGCATCCTCGCGTCGAACTCTTTGATCCCCGCCTTCCAGTTCCAGCTCATCCCCCACAACGAGCCCTCTTGCAGTACTGCAAAAGCTCCCAGCCTCCCCACAACATCACACCCAGCAGCACAACCGCAATCGTTACACCGACGGCGATCTCAATCATTTCATCCTGCTCCTGCTTTTTCTTCTTGGCAAGAGCCTTGGCTTTGGCCGCAGCCTTGGCAGCTTCGACGTTCATGGCGGCTTCGCGGGCTTTGATCCGCTGCCACACATCCATCTTGTTGGCCTGCCAGAACAGGTCCTTGAGCTGGTTCTCGAACTCTTTCTGAGCCTCGATGGCCAGTTCAATTTCCATGGCCTTGCCCATGGATGAACCGGAAGACTTGGCAGCCTGCGCAGACGCAACCGCCTGCGCTTTGGCGTCGAAATACTTGCCCAGCACCGGGCCGAGCGACTCGACGTTATCAACCGTCTTTGCCGCCTTCTTGACCAGAGCGACGGCTTTGTTTACAGCATCAAGCGCCTTGTCGGGATCAAGAAGCAGGTCAATCATGAAATCGGTCCGTAGCGTGTACCCGTGGCCAACCACGTAATAAAGCTATTGCCAACCACCGCTGCGCCCGCTGCACCGCCAGCTCCGCCGGGGGTGTTTTGGTTTTGGCCTGCTCCGCCATTAACGCCCCAGTTTCCGCCAGTGCCGCCCTGACCAAAGTCATACGGACCGCTGCCACCGCCTGTAGTGAGCGTAGCTGTTTGGCCCGGGCCAAGCTGGCCGCTGCTGCCGCCTGCGCCAAAAGGAGCGCCGCCGCCGCCATCGCCGGAGAAGTAGATACCACCGCCAGCACCGAAAGAGCCCCCACCACCGCCACCACCGCCACCGCCACCGATGACGTTATTGTTTGTGATCGAGACGGCTACGCTGACGACAATACCCCTGCCGCCAACGCCACCGGGTTGGCCAGTTCCGCCATACACAGCCGCCCCGCCACCACCGCCACCACCAAGGATGGTACCGTTATTGACAAGGCTGACCCCAGCCGGGAACGAACCGCTGATCGTCAGGGCATCCCCGCCGGAACCAGTATTAGCGGCACCCGCTGCGCCGCGCAGAACGATCCCAGAAGCAACCGTGGCCAGCACCGGATCAGCACCATTCCAACCAGCGGCAATCGCCAAAGTCCGAAGGTCTTGCGTTGTGGTGTAGTTGGTGTTGATCGTGAAGGCAAACTGCTTCACAGTGCCGTAGAAGTTGCTGATGCGGATCGCCCCGGAAGTCGGCACGCCGGTATTGTTGTCCGTGACGAGCGCACCGCCCCGGTAATACTCGGACATGCTGACTGGATTTGATCCGCCAAATTCGTTTTGAATCTGCGCCAGCGAGAGCGGACCAGAGGCTGGAAGCTGCATGGTTGCTCCTTACGGGGTGCCAAAAGCGGTGACGTTGCCAGTGACGACAAGATTTCCCCCAAGATCAACAGACATGCGCTGTAGATTTTTGTAGTTGAAAAACAACTTTGAGGTGGTCTCGGTGTGGGTTCCGGACTGCGAACCAGAGGTGTTTACCAGCGTCACCCAAGAGGCGGTCTGCGAACCTGACTGAGTGCCAGTAGTGTTTATCGCCGACCCACCAAGCGTGGCAGAGACTTGGAACGTCGTGCTGGTTCTGTTGATAACGTAATACTCGACACCAGCAGTCAACCCGGTGGGAAGCGCCCCGGTTGTGCTGAAAATCACAACATCCCCGTTTGCCGGTGCAGCAGCCACCGTGACAACTGCGGGGCTTGCAATCGTGATCGTCGCAGCCTGCGAGATGGCACTTTGCGTTGTCGCCAATCTATAGGTCGTCGAAGTCCGGCCATACACGTAGTACGGAGCGTTTGCCGTGACCCCGGTTGGCAGTGCTCCGGTGGTCGAGAACGAAACTGCCGTCCCGTTCGCGGGGGACGTGGCCACAGTAACAACGGCTGGCGAGGCGATCGTCATCGTTGCCGTTTGCGTTGCAACAGTCTCGGAAGCCGTCCAGTTGGTTGTGCCCAACGCGCTTGAAGCAACACCGACAAAAGCACATGTCGCCAAGGCGTTGGTTGACGTGCCAGCCGGGGCGGTGACGCCAAGGGAGACGGGGGTCAGCGTCAAGGTGCCAGACCCAACAGCCGAGATGTTGACCGCAGAACCACCGGGGGTTGTTGCCAGCTTGATGGTCTGAGCGCCCGAGTACGTACCCACGACCGTGGTGGAAGCCACCGTCTGAGAAGCCCCAATGTTGTACGTGCCCACCCCGCCAGCGCCAGTGCCAAGCGAAACCACGGAAGTGGCGGTGACCCCGGTGCCAGAGATTGCGGTGCCAACACCGATGGAGCCAGCATAAACCTGCGAGATTGTCAGTACAGTCCCACTGATGCTCCCCACGCCCGAGAACGTGGACGTTGCGCTGGTGTTGACCACGTAGTACGTGGTGTTGGTGGACAAGCCGGTCGGCATTGTGCCGGAAGAGGTCAGCACAACCGCCAAATCATTGCTGTAAGCAGCAGAGGCCAGAGAGATGGTGTCATCCGTCGTGTTGATCGCCGACGACTGCGTAACAGATTGGGTCGTTGCCCCGTTCAGAAACGCAGTGCTGTTTGTGCTGATTGCACCAGCCACCGCCAAGTTGCCATTCACCGCCTGAGAGCCTTGAACGGTTTGCGATGCGCGTACCGTCGCCACGCCAGTGGTGGTTGCGGTTCCCTCAACACTCAGGTTGCCAGAGGTTGAAAATCCTCCGGGTGCATGTGTAAACGAACTGAAGAAGTTTGTGCCGTCGCTCCAAATGGAGACTGTGGCCCCGGCAGGGATTGCCACTCCAGTGCCCGCAGCCGTTGTGTTGCCCAGAACCGTCGAGTTGTAGATCGTGGCCGTGTAGCTGCTGGCGTTGTAGATGACGTACGTTTTCTCCGCCGGAGGGGCGTAGACGCTAAAAGCCGCCGTGGTCGTGGTGGTCAGGGCGATGACCGCATTCCGGGACTGGTCGGCGGTCCCGTCAAGGGCCGTCAGGGCTTGGTTGGCCGAGGTGATCGACACCGAGACGTACCCGGCAATCGCCGATTCGATCAGCGTGCCGAGGTTGGTGTTGGTCGTGTTACCCCACGTACCCGCTTGATCACCGGTGTTGATCAGCTGGATTCGGAGGCTGGGGGAGTAAGTGCTCATGATCGGTCCTCAGTTAAACGGGATTTTGCCCGTTTTGGTCCTCGGCGGGAAGGGGCGTGTTCCCCTCCTCCAGCCATTTCAGATAAGCCTGATAGTCGGTGTTGGCGGGGTCGAAGGGGATAAAGGCGTTGTCGGACAGACGTTTTATGCACTGCGCTGGTTGTCCGAATTGGTCAGGAAGAAGTTGGTACATTATTAAAGCTCCGCAGATGCTGTTCCAGTTGCCAACCAGTTGTCATTACCTCCGGCAGAGGTTGCTGTGGCTAGTGAAAGAAAGCCTTCTACGCCAACGTTTGCGGTAAACCAGTTTGCCTGTGGAAATCTCGCACCAGTTGACCAGCTTGTTAAGGCGATTGTTGGCGCAACTCTTGTAGGAACGCAGAAGTTGACTCCATCAGAGTATTGATACCCAGAGCCGCCAGACACTCCACCCCAGCCTGATTTCCAAAATTGGAAGTACCGCTGACACATAATCAGCTCACGACCATAGTCTCTGCGCTCAAATGCGGTGGCTGCGGTGCCTGCTTCAAATTGGACGCCGGTGATGTAGAAGGTGGCTCCAGCCGTAGCCAGTGGTTTGGTCACGCCTGTAACGCCCAGAAAGTTACCACTTTGCCACGATGTGGATGCCGCGACACTTTGGTTGGAACCTACTCCCATGTCGAAGACAAGTTGCAAACCCGTCCCATTGTCCGTTAGCCACGTTGCCGAAGTTGGGCCGGGGATGGTGATGGTTTTAAATTCAAAAGTGTTGGCGGCAGAAATTGTGTAGGTCGTTGCGTAAGCAAGCGTCTGCGCCGAGTTGGTTACCACCAAACCAAAGGTTCCGGTCAACGACGAGCGGACCCAAAAGGAAATGGTGACGGACTGAGCGCCAGCAGAACCCCAGCCAAAATCGGCAATGTTGAAGCCCTCAATTAGCTGTTGAATGCTGCTGAAGTCAGCAGCCGCAGGAGCAGCGCCAGTGCCAACCGTGTAGAGATAGCTATTTGTGAACCCCGCAGGGGCAACCGTGCTTCTCTGGGCTGTAGCAGTGCTGGATGTTCCGCGACACGCCCGCCAGCGATCAACCGCAAAGGATGCAGATGTGATACCGGATGTGAGCGTCACACTCGCCCCGTTATTCCGCTGGTCAATCCGCATGTCCCCGTTAATGATGCGGTTACGCCACGTCGCCGTGGCTTGGGTGTCCATAACGCCGGGGGATACTGTGGTCAATGGCATGGTGAGTCCTTAACGAACGATTAGCGGAAGATGGAAACAAAAACATAATCCGTGTCGGCCAGACCTCCTCCGGTAGTAAATGCAATTACGCGAATCGCTGAAGTTGTGGGCGCTGCTGCTGCTGCTGCGTTTGAAATAGCAGCGCCTCCTATAACCGTCCGTATACTCACGTTAGCAACATAATTCGCATCCGACAACGCAGTTGTCATGTTCACGGTGTAGTCCCCCGCACCATTATCCGTGATACTCGACACGTTCCCGCTGGCTCGGATCGCCACAGTACCGGTTCCGTTGAAGTTCACCCACGCCCTTGCGGAGTACGACGGAGCCGTTCCGACCGGTGCTGTCATCACGCTTGCGTTGGCCGCCAGAATCGCTGCTTTTGTTGTCATGACGAGTCCTTAACGGAAAATGGCGACGTTAACAAATTCAGTATCAACAACAACGTTTCCAAACCTGTCTAAAACGATCATAGTCAACGAAGTTGTGTTGTAGACAGTTGTTGCAACTTGAGTACCAAAGCCACCACTGTTTGTGCCTACTGTTATGCAAGCAGAATAATTTGTAGCTGGCATTGCTGTCGTAAAGTTAACCACATATTGCCCCGTACCGTTGTCAGTGATCGACGTGACGTTGCCCGAAGCCCTGATCGCCACGGTGCCCGTACCGTTGAAGTTCACCCACGCCCGAGCTGCGTAGGCCACGGCGCTGGACCCGTATCCGGAGTTGAACGACAGGTTGCCGCTGGTATCCCATGACGGGCCGCCGGTGGAAAGGTCTGCGGGGATGACCGCGCCCGGGGCGATCTTTGCTGTGGTGATCGCGTTGTCTGCGATGTACGCGCTGTTTACCGCTCCGGTGGTGGCCGGGATGGCGTTGAGCACGGACGACACGAGGAAGGACTCAACAGTAATGAGGTCCCCGGCAACTGAGGCAGAGGCCAGCACAACCGTTGTGCCGCTCGTGGCCGTGTAGTCGGCCGATCCCAGCCGCACGCCGTTGTCGTAAACATCAACAAACCCAACCGTGTAGGAAGGCACGTTGAAGGTTGTCTGCCCTGCCGTGGCCGTGAACTCCGTCACCGTGCGGTAGGCTGTGGTCGTGACGCCCGACGCCGGGATGCCCAGATACCGCACCGAGATGTTGCCCGTACCGGCTGGCGGAGCTTGGGAGAACGTCAGGGTTGTGCCCGCGACTGCGTAGGTGCTGGGGTCTTGGAGCACGCCAGTGACGGCCACAAGGATCGAGCTTGTGTTAGCCGGAGCCACCGACAACGTAAACGCGACAGTCGAGCCGTTGCCGTTGAACGTGTCAACCAAGAACGCCGCGCTGATTGGTTGGTTGCCGATGTAAGCCATATGTTACTCGTACAGAATGTTGATCGTACCGGCGTCGAACAAGTCGGTACCGTTGACGGTGGTGATGCGCACCCGGTCGAGGACGCCGGAGAGTGTGACGTTGCCAATAGAACTCCAACCGGCACTTGTTCCGTTTACATAACCAAGATTGCCGTTAGACACCCAAGCATTGCCGGTGATATTTGTTAAAACAACAGTTCCGCTAAAAGAGTTTACGCCGCTAATAATCGAAAATATGCCAAATCCAGTCGTCACAATCCCACTGCCCGTCGAAGCGGTCCAGTACTGACTCGTGTACCCTGAAGTTGTGAAAGAACCAGACCCAATCTGTATCTGGTTAACGCTTGTCCCGTTCGTGCTCACACTGTTGAACATCACGGTAATTCGCCGCACCCACGAAGGAATGCCGGTGAAGTCGATGCTGGTGCCAGACGTACTTGCCTGCGCGGTGGCGGCAGTCAGCACACCAACGCCCGTGGGGGTGCCAGCAAAAACCGGGCTGGTGATAGTTTGCCCAGAGGCAATACTGTTGGTGACGATCTGGCTGACCGGCATGTTTACACCTGCGGCATGGCGGCTTTGATCTCTTCAACCGTGGCGGCTGCGTCGATCTGGGTCTGCATGGCTGCGTACTTCTCGCGGATGGCCTGACGGGCGGCTTCAGCTTCCTGAGCGACAGTGCCCGGGATTTGCTTGGCAATCACCTCGTCGTGAGGTTTGAACTCCTCGGCACGAGCAGCGCGGCGCACTTCGTGGGCGATGGTCTTGGCCTTGTTGATGTTGATGGTGATCATGCTGCGTACTCCCATGCACCACGGAAGGTGCGGTCGGACGGGATGTCGGCGACATCCACGATTCGGAAAGGCTTGCCAGCAGGAACGTCCTTGGCAGCGATTTCCTCGATGGTCAGGCCGCACTCGGCAGCGGGAACGATGACAGCCACGCCGCCTTCGTCTGTGGGGTAAATGATGCGTTGGTTCATTTTTGCTCCTTTGGGTTAACGGAAGATGGCGATGTTGACTTGAGCAGCGTCCTGAGCCGTTGGCGCTGTTGTAGCTACAAGCACTCTTACAACAGTTGTTGATCTTGCGGTTGCGTCTTCATAGGTTCGACCAGTAAATGAATTAACAGTGCCGCCCCAAGACAATGACACAGCATAATTCGCATCCGGCATTGCGGTTGTGAAGTTCACCGTGTAATCGCCTGTGCCGTTGTCCGTGATGCTGGTGACGTTGCCGCTTGCACGGATCGCCACAGTGCCCGTACCGTTGAAGTTCACCCATGCACGGCAAGCATAAAGCGGGGCGGTGCCGGACACGGTGGGAAACTGTGCCGAGTCGATGTTGGGCGTGGTAAACGTCGGGCTGCCAACCGGCGTCGCCAGCGTCGATGCGCCAGTGATGATCCCGTTTCCGTTTATGGTGATTGGCATGGTTGGTCCTTAACGGAAGATGGTCACGCAAAGATACTTCGGGTCTTGCAAGCCCGTTGGCGCGGAGTTAACAACAACAAACCTAAAGCTCCCGGTTGTAGGAACGCTCTCGGACGCGCCGCTTGTGGCAGTAAACGGGCTGATCTGAGATAGCCAAATACTCGGCGCAGCGCCGTTTATGTTGACGTTATAGTTTGTATCCGGCATCGCCGTTGTGAAGTTGACCGTATAGTCGCCTGTGCCGTTGTCTGTGATGCTGCTGACGTTGCCAGAAGCACGGATGGCGACGGTACCCGTGCCGTCAAAGTTAACCCATGCACGGGCGGCGTACACGGGCGCAGTGCCCACGTTTCCAAGAGCCGGGGCGCTGGTGCGGTACCAAGTTGCGTTGGACTGCCGGTAGACGAAGCTCACGGCGCTGTTGGCTGCCAACAAGGTCGTCTGTGCGCCCCCGATGCTCTGGCCGGTGTTGCCGTTTAGAGTGAGCGCTGTGATCTGCTGCGTCGTGGCAATCGAGACCACCATACCGTCGGACGGGGAGAGCGGCATCGTGATCGTGCCGGTAGCCAGCGTGCCCGCAGGTGCTGCAATCAGCGAGGTCGTGCCCGCAGGGAACGTGTACGCGAAGCCGGTCGAGAAGACTTGGAAGTCGTACGCCTGCAAAACACCGTTGGTTCCATCAACTTTTACTGGCATGGTGTTTACTCGTACATGATGTTAATAGACCCGGCGTCAAACACGTCGGTGCCGTTAACGGTAGTGACGCGCACGCGGTCGAGGACGCCGGAAAGCGGAACCGTGCCAAAAGCGGACTCAACAGTATTCCCCCCGTTTGCCCCTACAACACCCGAAGAAACCCAATTGTTTCCTGAAATGTTTGCTATTGTCAGTATTCCACTTTGCAGTGTGCCGGAGTTTAAATTTCTTACGACCAATAAACCAGTTGTAGAAGTTGTTACATTAACACCGGAAGTGTATCCTGTAGTGACAAACCCGCCAGAAGTCCCAAGCTGTATTTGATAGGGGCTTCCGCCGTTTGTGCTCACACTGTTGAACATCACGGTAATCCGGCGTATCCACGGAGGAATGCCCGTGAAGTCGATGCTGGTGCCGGAGGTGCTGTTCTGTGCTGTGCCCAGCACGATGTTGCTACTGACGCCGTTGACCGAAACAGTGCCAGTACCCGCAGGCATGGTGGCAATGAAGTTTGCCGATGTGGATGGCGGGTTGATCTCTACCGATCCGCCACCTGAAGCTACCAATTTAACGCCCATGGCCGCTCCTTAAACGATTGTCCACGAGTTGGTGTTCGGCACCGTGATCGTCACACCCGACGCCACAGTTACCGGCCCCGCTGTCATCGCGTTAAACCCAGCAGGAATCGTGTAGTTCGCCGTGATGTCCTGCGGGTTGATGTAGAAGTTGATCGTCCCCAGCGAGAGCTGGCTCACCGTACCTTGGCTCGGGGCAATGATCTGCGTGATCGGGCTGGTGTAGTAGACGTAGATGTTGTTCGCGCCAACCGGGGGTGCGCTGGTGAACGTGATGCTGTTACCGCTGATGCTGTACGCATCACCCGGGGCTTGGGGCACGTTCTCAACAACCACCTGCACCTGAGCGTTTGACCCCACAGGCCGGGACAGTGTAAACGTGACAGCGCTGCCGTTGCCGCTGAAATAATCAATGGCCGGGACAAACGCCTGCGTGGTGGGGGTGTTGCCAATGAACGCCATGTTATGCCGCCGTCAGAACAGAAACAACCACATCAGCAGAGCTTGCCGCGCTCGTGACCACCTTGAGCGCATCCGCCGCGATCAGGACCACCCGGTTACCGCCAATCACTTCCAGAGAACCCCCAACCGGGACCAGAGCCGTCCTGACCAAGTAGTAGTCCACCGCCGAGCGGGTGAAGTACACGTCGGTCGTGATCGGGGAAGAGGTGGTGTTTGCCACAACCAGACTGGTGATTGCCACCGTCGTGCTGGCAGGGACCGTTGCAAGCGTAGAGGCAGATGTGCCCACATTCTTGGCTACGTAAGAGGTATTTGCGTAGGTAGGCATGATCAACCCATCATTGTTGCAAGGAAGTACGAGCCGTCATTCGGGATGTCGGAGTACGCAGAGTATTCCGCAGGGTAGACGACAAACACGTCTTTGCTGCCAGCGCCAAAGTTGACGAGCGAACCTCCGTTGCTGGACTCCAAAACTGTGTTCCGGGCGAGCGTTGTACCGGCAGCGGTGTAAGTCCCAAGGCCCACCTCCCACGTACCAGCCGCAGAATCTGCAATGGTGTAGTACGTGGTGTTACCGTTGCCGATAACGGCAAAGCTCTGAAACCCGGGAGCGGCAGCGCCAAGCGTAATGGTGCCCGTGCCAGTCGATGTGGTCGTGACTTTTACTCTGTCTTTGACTACAAATGGCATGTTCTTCCTTTACGGGCTGGTCTTGATGACCTGCCAAGTCGTTCCGTCGGCAGTGTCCACGATGACCCACGCCGTCCCGGTAGCTGTCGGGATGTTCTGCCAAGTGGTTCCGTCAGCCGTGTTTACAACCGCCCAGTCCACCCCGGTGGCTGTGGAGATATTTTGCCACGTCACCGTCTGGCTGTCATTGATAATTTCCCACAGGAGGCGGACCTGAACCGCGTCGGCAGCGGCCCCCAGCTCCTGCACCATGGCGTTGAAGCTGCCGTTGGCGGCAACAACATCCCCGGCCTGCATCGCCTCCAGAATCTGCACAGCATACCGCGCCTGCGCCGCGTTGGTGTCCGACCCCTGAGCCGCCTCCGTCACGCTGGCGATCATAAGCAGGGAGCCGCTGAGTGCATCGTTGGCGGTCACCCCTTCAAGGATGCTGCAAATCTGCGCCTTGATGGAGTTGATGATGTCAAAACCAGCCGCAGCCTCAGAAATGTTTGAGGCAAAAGCGGCAACGGCACTGGCTATATCCTGAGCGGTTGCGCCCTCAAGCACCAGCCCCGGATACTCCGGGAACGCCTGAATGGCATCGTTACCTGCGGCGGTTTCGGTTACGGATGTTGGAAACACACCCAGCGCAAGGACGGAATCCAGTCCTGCTGCGGCCTCCAAAACAGAAGCTAAGCCGTTTATGTTCGTCGAAACTTGATCGGAGCTGGCCGCTGATTCCAGAACCGAGGCAAAACCGTCAATTAGGGCAGAAGTTGTGTCGGTGGCGGTGGCCGTCTCAAGAATTGACGCAATTCCAGTAATGCTGCCTGAAACTTGATCGGTAGCAGCAGCGCTTTCGATAACCGAAACAAGGTTGACAACACTTGCGGAAAGCTGGTCGGTTGCGGTGGCGTTTTCAAGGATCGAAGCAAACGTGCTGATGCTGGAAAAAACCTGATCCGTTGAGGCCGCCGTCTCCAGAACAACGGAAAGAAAAACAACCGAGGCCTGAGCAGTGTCAGTACCTGTTGCGCTCTCCTGAATTGCCCCAAACAACGTAGCGGCTGTAGCCACGGCGTCCGATGCCGTGGCGCTTTCTACAACAGCTACGAGGTAAAGATTGCCCCCAACCGTGGCAAACGGAACCGTGGCGAAGGGGGAATCTGCAAACACATCAAACGGCGTCGAGGCTGAAGGTGTACGTGACGTTCAGCGTGTCACCAGACACAACCACGCGATCGCCGGGCGACTGGAAGTCAGCAGCCGAAAACAGGATGCCGCTGGTGCCGCCCTTGGTGTTGTCAGTAGTGAGGAACGCGCCGCCCACGGTCGTGCTGCCGTTGATGCTGAAAACTGCCACAGAAGCGGAGTTGCTAATCACAGACGGGTCAGCCGTGGTTGCGCCGCCAAAAGAACAGGCGGGGCGAGTGGACTGGCTGTATGCGGTAACTTCAGTCCAGCCGGGGTGCGAGGCCATGGTGTCCGAAGCGGCGGGGTTGTTGGTGCTACCGGAGCCGTACAGCCCCAGAAACCAAGCGGCGGTGTAGCCACTGCCGGTAAAAAACTGGGTGTTCATGTAGTCCAGACCTTCGTTGACCACGAGGTTCGGGGACTTGTCTTGCCACTTCAGGTTGCCGTCAGCGTCATAGCAGCTTACCGTGAACACGCCGCCAGCTTTAACTTTTTCGATAGACATGATCGCTCCTTATGCGAAACGGATGAGGGCCGATGTCGCGGTGTTGGCGGGCATCTGCACAGTGAAAGAAGTGGTTGCGGTCTTGTCAGACCCGAAGTCCAGCACGGCAATCGACTTGTTGCTCTTGCTGGCATTGTAAATTAGAGCGCCGCGAGCTGTGAAGTTTGCCGGATTCCAAACCGCATCCGCAAAGTCCACAAACGCCGTCGTACCAGAAACCTGAACCGTGACGCCAGTCAGGGTCACGCCACCAGCCACATAGCCGGTGCCGGTGATCTCGTTGGCCGTGGTGTACTCCGTGGTAGCAGCGTTCAGGTCAGCCTCTGCCGTGTACAGCGCGATCTTGAGCGTATCGACAGAAAGGTTTTGAACTCCAAGCAGGCAGTCCTGCTTGAAGCTCGTCGTGAGAGTTTGGTCAAATGACATATCAGGTCACCGCCTGTCGGAACTGCCCAGAGCGGTAGGCATCCTGCCGCTCCATACCATCACCCAGACGCTTGGCCAGTGCAAGTGCTTCTTTGTACTTGCCGTCGTACACAGCCATCATGTCCTGCTCACCCTTCATGAAGGTGTAGGCTTCAACCAGTGATCCGTACAGCAACACGGTGTCAAAGTTGTCGCCAAGCCACGTACGCCCATCGGCTGCAACAGAGATCGATTCGGGGTAGTAGTAGTAGTGCAACTCGACCGTGTACGCCGCATCAGGCGTGGGGCCCAGAATAAACGACAGCTCGTCCGTGATGACGGGTGGATTGTTGTTGGTCGTTGTCGGACCAAACAAGGCGTAATACTTGGGGATGCCGGTAGAGTTAGGGTTGGGGTAAGCCTGCCGGATGAAATTGACATCCTTGTTGAGCAGGTACTCGTACGCACCAACCTGATCCACAACAGCCATCGAGTAAACGGCCAAGAAATCGCTGGGAGCCGACAGGTACTTATTGCTGTTTGTTGTCAGTCCCGTCACGTTCTTGCGCAACGAGGGGAACTGCACCGTGTTGTAGATGCGCTGCTCGGCCTGTTGCACGAACACCGGAATGTTCGCAACAAAGTCCTGTTCAAAGTTCTGCGTGTAGTCGCAGATCGCGGCTTGCAACTCGGTGTAGTTCATTCAGACCTCAAGCCATCGGGCCACGAGCCATCACGCCTTTGGTGGCCGCGCCAGTACCACGGACCTTGATACCGCTGGTCTTGATCGCGGGAGCAGATCCCTTGCGGATGTTGCCAACAGACATCTCAACCGTATCAGCATTGCTGCGATCGGGGGCCTTGCCGGGATTCTCTTCGGCCTTGACCTTTTTGCCGGTCATGGTGTGGGGCTCGGCGTAGACGGAAGCCTGACCGACTTCTTTGCCGCCCATTTTCATGCTGTACTTTGCCATGATTAGCCTCGCTTCTGAGCTGCAATTTTGGCAAGGTTGCGACCCATCGTCTTCATGTCGATGTTGCGCTTGCCGCCGCCACTGCCCTTGCCGCCCTTCATGATTCCAGCGGTGGGACCGGTGTCGCCGTAGTTCTTTCCTTCGGTTTTACCCTTCTGGGTAATGCCGTCTGCTGCACGCTTGTAAGCCATGTTCGACTCCTTATGTCGTTTGGATAGTAACTGTACCAAGTTCTGTCTGACAAACCAAGTTATTTGGCGTCAAAGCATCATCAAAAAACCTCGATCCACCGACCGGAGCCCAGCCCCACTGGATGTCCCTAGAGCCGCCAGACGGGTTGCCGTTAACGTTAAGGCCGGACGTGACATAGGTCGTGTCCCGGCGAGGCCCGCGAACCGCCTGCGGATCCTCAACCGGATACATGCCCAACTGAAGCTGAGGGTGGTCAGGAGACCAGCACTCGGAGCAAACCTTGTCGTTGATCTGCTTGGTTTTGACAACCTGCGTCTTGAGCTTTTTCAGTTTGAACTGGAAGCCACAAATATCGCACATCGCGATACTGTATTTCCCAGAAGCAAAGCGATTGGGCATCAGCGACCCCCAATGTACTGCTGACGGGGCACAAACCTGATTGCGGCCTTCTCGCGGTCCTCGTCAGAGGCAAGCTGCCATGCTTCGTCGTACTGGGATTTCAGGACCGCCAAACGCTCCATAGCACCCGGCACCTTCATGGCCATGTAGTAAGCCAGCCCAGCAACCATCGCGTTGTAGAACCGGAACGGCATGTCCATGGTGTTGACGCCATCGCCAGCATTCTGGATCCGGCGCAGTCTCCAATACACAAGTATGTAGGTCTGAGAGTCGTCAGGGGTCGGCCACACCGTAAACCGGGGCGTATTCAGGCGCTCAATCCAAATCTGGATCGGTCGTGCCTGCTGCAGCTTGTTGGGGATGCTGGCGTACGTCGGTTCGCTGATGCGGGTGATGGTCAAGTCTGCCTGCGTAGAAGCGCTTCCTGCGCCGGTACGGATAACGTGATCCAGCAGATCAACCGTGTCGGCTGGCAGGTTGTACGTGGCCGTGCCCGGGGTCAAAACCTGCTGCCCCTGCTCCATGGTCCACATGTTGATGCCGCGGTTTGCCCAGTCCGTGAACATCAGGTTCATGGAACGGCGGGCGGTGCGCAGGTCATAACCGGTGCGCAATTCACCACCACAGCGCTCAAACGCCTCCTCGACGATTTCCGTGAGGTCCGGGTTGAAGTTTGCTACACCAGAGGTTGCCATGTCACTTCATTTTCTTGAGGGTTTGCGCCAGACGGGCGCGTTGCCCCATCTTGCCCGGGGCTTTGGCTGCCTTGGCCAACTTCCCAGTCGGGATGTTTTTGCCTTCTTTGACACCAAGCGCGGAGCGCAGAGCCCCGGGTTTCTTGATCGCCTTTTGAATCCATTTCTCAGCCATTATCGGAACCTCGCTGTTTTCTTGGCAATACCTTTGGGCTGCGCCACAAACTGCTTGCCCGCCTTCTTTCCGGCCCGTTTAGCCCGGGTTGTAGCAGCGTACTCAGCGGGCGACAAGGATTTTATGGCAGCTTCCGGCAGATACCGCTCTCCCGTCTTGGAAGACGGCTTGCCGGACTTTGTGGTCCACTTCTGGGCCGTCCAGTCCTTGAGCGATTTCTGAGGCGCTTTCATCCTTTATACCTGCCACCCTTAGCTTTGTACTGCTTGGCCAGCAACTGCGCTTTACGGGCGCTCCATTGGCCTGCAGCGGTACCCTGCGTTGCCTGTCCCTTGATCTTCTCAAAGAGCGACTTGCGCATGCCGGGTTTGGTGTAGTTGCCAGCTTCGTTGACCTTGGACTCAACCTTACCACCCTCGGCGTACTGGGTGAAGTCGGTGTCATCTCGGCGAGCTTTACGCACACCCTTGGGCATCTTGCTTGGGCTAATGGCACCCATACCGCGGCTTGCACGCATGATTAAATCATCCTGCCTTTGGTTTTGCCGCGCTGAGCGCAGCCATCAGCAGCTTTAACGTAGCCGCCTTTGGCCTTCTTCTCAACCGCAAACATTTTGTCGGCCATGTTCATGGGTTTTGTCGTGTGCCCCATAGACGGAACTGCCGGGGCATTCGTCATGTCCTCGTATATCTTTTTGATTGATCTGAGGCGAGGGGTATCGTCCATGATCAGATCATCCGACCTTTGGTCTTGCCGCGCTGAGCGCAACCGTCAGCGGCCTTGACATAACCACCCTTGGCCTTTTTAACCGGGGCAGGAGCCTGCTCGGTGGAGGTCAAAGAGCGAACATACGCCTTGTCGGTTGCTTCAAGAGCCTTCTTGTCTTCAATCATTTGCCGTGCGGCACGCTCTGCTGGACTCATGTCAGCTCCTTATTTGCAGGTCTTGCCGCCGTAGGCCATCTTGACCTGCATGGCTTTGGTTTTGCCCTTAGAGGCAATGCCGTCAGCGGATTTGTGGCCAGCCGCCAAACCACCAGACTTCATGCCAGCGTGAGCCTTGGAGGCGGGAGCAGCGGCGTGAGCCTTCAGAGAGGTGGCAATGCCGCCCTTCTTCATCTTGGCTTCGGCCATCTCGTGCTTGATCATGGACTTGGGAGCACCGGCCTTCTTCATGAAGCCGATTTCCTTTTTCACCATGGCTTTGGATTCTTTCATTTCACCACCTCCGGCAAATTTGCGGCCCTTATCGGCCTCCATAAATTCCTTGCCAACCTTTTGTGGGATGCCAAGGCGCTTTGCTGCGGCCCGGTCATTGGCGACCAGAGCCATCAGATTGTGTTGTTTCTTGCTAGTTGAGGGCACTTCTCTGCTCTTTCATAAAGGCGTCCAGCTTCTCATCAAGCCGATCCAGACGGGCCAGCACACGGTTGATGTCGTTGTGCACATCCGCTTTGGTGACGTACTCCTTGGCAACTTCTTCCCGAGTACGGTTGAGCAAAATCTGAATGCGCTTTACCTCGTCGTGCATCGACTTGACCCAGAACAGGGCCAAGGCGGAGATGAGTGACAGAGCGGCATTCCACAGCATCATTTCCATGTCAGCAATTCCACGCCCGCAAAGATTTGTTAATCCGGGAGTTTGGGTCTTTCTTCGTCTTCTCGGACGTAAGTTTCTCCTTCATCCCACTCATCCGGGCGCAGAAAGAGGCGCGGCGTCCGGCGTCGGCTTTGGTCTTTGGCTTGGGGGCGGGAGGCTTGAGGTTCATCCCCTGAGCCTTTGCAGAGGCTCGGCCCTTTGCGTTCAGACCACCTTTTGGATCCTTGCCTTCCTTGCGCTGCCATGCTGGTGTCTTAGCCATTTGCAACCTTCAGGCGCGATTGGCGCATGTTTTCCAGCATGGGAATCAGCACTTCTTCGCGGAAATTGTTAGTGAACGCTTCGGTCCCAATGTGAGGAAGGCTGATGTCAACATCGACCCAAACCTTTCCACCCATCTCTGCAACGCGATCGCAGAACAGGTAGTCCTCACCCACAAACTTGCCATCCTTGACAGCGAAATCAAAGACCGCGGCAACAGTGCCGTTGCCTTCTTTGTTCTCGTACTGCCACTCTGGATGGGCTTCGATCATCTTCTCAATTATCTGTCGGCTGATCATCATGAAACCAGTGCCGACGCGCTTGACTTGCATGAGAGATCCGTCGAAAACGAAGTCGCCGTTATCGTCGTAGTGCAAGTCAAGGAAGAATCTCTTATCGCTCGCTCTGCGAGGATACATGCCCGCGGTCACGTCGCGCCCGTCGTGCTGAGCAAGAAGCCTAAGCACATCATCTGGCGTCACGATGACATCGGAATCAATGAAGAGCATGTCCGTTGCGTCGGTCTTGAGAAACTCATTGACCAGCGAGTTACGCGCCATCGTGATGATGGAGCAATTGGACATGTCAGAAAGAAAAACGCTGACCCCCAAGCTCAGTGCTTTTGGCATGAGTTGGGCTAAGGCAAAAGCTGTCTTGATATTCAGCTTGCCGTCATAGGCGGGAATCGCAATAAAGAGACTGCGACCCCGCAGGTCAGCGCGTTTTTCTTCAGGCATAGAACACCGTTACTTTTGCGTTTGAAAGAGTAGCGTAAACGCTGGTCTCAAACAAAACACCTTCGGCCGGAATGACGACGTTGAACGTTTCGCCATTGGCCGTTGTGTTGATGACAAACAGTGTGGTGCCGCTAGACCCACCATTCTTCATGGTGACAGAGCCAGCGCTCGCGCCGGGTTCAACTACCATGCCACGTACGCGAGCACGAGCATCGGTAACTGCACCCGACGCAGCCAGCGATACGGCTTTTACATCGGTTTGCATACCCATGTCGGGCTCCTATTAAGCAGCGACTGCGCCGTTCAGGGCAACGATGTCCCAGCCAGCCGAGGTGTAAACCAGCATGGCAGAGTCACCCACGTTGGTAAACGTGATGGTGCTGAAGCCAATTTTGGTGGTGGGGGTCAGAACAGCAGAACCGCCGTCAACGACGTGGCTGATGATCTTGATCTCGCCCACGGTGCCGTTGGCCAGCGTCAGAGCTTGAGCTGCGCCAGTGGTGGTCAGTTGGGTCAGGCCGTTGGTGATATCGACAGCGCCAGCGCCAGACAGGCTTTGGGTGCCAAGAACAACGCCAGTGTCAAAAGCGGAATTGACGGTAACAGCGCCGGTAGTGCTGTTGACGGTAATGGATTGGAAGCCGTTCTGGGAACGAACCGGTCCGGAGAAGGTGGTGTTAGCCATTTGATCCTCACATGCGAGTTGGGGCGTTACTGTCTGCATGCCGTCCAGCCGGGACTGGTCAGTAACACCGGATGACCCCGGGTTGATAGCAATATACCGCAAAAGAAAAGGGGGCACAAGGCCCCCTCTCCATTTGGTCGAACCTTATTAGTTCGAGCCGGGCGAACCGAAGATGCCCAGCGGATCGCTGACGCCGAAGCTGTAACGCTCACGGGCCTTGTAGCGAACGTTGCCGGTATCGAAGTCGCCGTCCATGGACGTGTTCATCGGCGTACGCACGAAGTGCTTCAGGCCGTTGGGCACGTCGGTCAGCAGGAACCAAGCGTTCGGGTCGGTCAAGAAGTGGTTCACGGCATAGCCACCGGGCACAGAACCGTTGTTCTTGATGGCGTTGATGTCGTTGTCGGCGGTACCAACACGCAGCTCGGTTTCGAGCAGGCGGGTAGCCACGAACATCAGTGCCGGGGGAACAATCAGCTTCTTGGGCTTGGCAGCAATCAGCAGACCACGTTCGTCAGTCCAACCAGCGATCTGAATGACGGCGTTCTCAAGAGAAGTCTCGTTCAGGTCAGCACCGGTGGCGGGGCGGTTGCTGTTCACGCCGCCAGACACCAGAGGGTGCGAGGTGGAGCACAGAACCTGACCGTCACCGTAGGTGGGGCCGCCGGTAAAGGCGTTGTTCAGAACGTAAGCTGCCTTGACCTGCTTGGTGTAAGCCATAGCGCGTGCCAGTGCCTTGGTGTAACGGCTCGACAGAGAGTCGTACAGGTTGTCTTCGATCGCCTCTTCGGTGATCGAGAAACCCATAGCGATGGTCTCGTGGGTGTATCGAGCAGTGTAGGCTTCCTGAGCGTTGTCGTACTGGATGGCAGAACCTTCGTTCTTCACCGGTGCGGCGCTGAAGCCAGACAGCTTGGTTTCTTCTTCAAAGCTACGCTCCGAGGTCTCGGTTTCGTAGATTTCCTTGTGCTCCTCGCCGTAACGAGCATACTCAAGACCGAACAGTGCGTTCAGACCCGGCAGGAGTTCTTTCAGTAGTTGGGCACGAGAAATTGCCATGATTTACTCCTTAGACACCAGTGGTGCTGTTGTACTGGTGCAGGTTGAACTTCACCAAGAACTCGAAATACGTCGTGGCAGCAGCATCTGCAGAGCCAGAAGCGGTATCAGGCACAACGTCAACAACGCGCAGCGGCAGGGTGTTGGTGGTGTTGGACGAGGAGCCGTCGATGCCGTAAGCGGAATCGCCAGTGATCGTCGAACCAGCGCCAGCAACCATAGCCACGTTCGAGCCAACGATGTCGCGGTTGTAAGCGGCAGGGGTGGTCGAGCCAGCGGTGGTAGCGCACACGCGGAACACAGCGTTCGGGTCATCCACGACGTAGGCAAAAGCCAGATCGGTGGAGGTCGAAGCTGCTGCGGGGTACATCTGACCTTGCACGGTTTGACCCATGCTGTTGACGTACGAGCAGCCCACCAGAACGCCGACGGAAGCGCCGGAATCGGTGGCAGTCTTGGCAATGATGTAGCCGTTGCTGATAGCAACAGTGTCACCATTCAGGATAGCCGTGGCGTAACCAGCGGCAACGGGGATTTGACGGATCGCTCCGGCGTAGGGCAGGCCGTCCAGTCGGTTGACAGGGCGGAAGCCATACGTCTTATCAATGGTTGGATATGCCATTTCAAGACTCCAAAAAAGTTACATACCTTTTCCGAAAGTGACAGTCGTCTTCCGCTCATTAAAGAGAGGCATACGAGCATCGCTCTCGCGCATGAAGTTGTTATCCACAGAGTTCATCTGCGACTCCGCTTGATTGCGGTAGTACGCGTCACGCTGCTCCGTGAACTCAACCGGGGTTTTGCAAAGCAACAGACCACCAACCTCGATGCTGTCCGGGAACCGGTTTTGGCCGGTGTTAAACAGACGGATCTCGGGGTGCTCAGAAGCCTTAACAGGTTCCCAGCCCTCGCGAAGTTTGCCGGAAATGTTAGTGGGATCGTCCTTGTTCAGGGTGCTTACGCGGATCCAGCGGAACGCATAGCCTTCTTCCGGGTTCGGATCAGGCAGAAGCTGGGGCGGCATCCAACGCTTAGGCCGTTCAACGGACTCACGTGTTGCAGATGCGCGCGATTCGCGGTTTTGATCTTGATCAGTACGAGCCATTTTCATTTCCTCATTTCTTCCGCAACCTTACGAGCATAGAGATCCAGAGGAACTCCAAGCCGCTTGGCGATTTCCACTTGCGTCTTTGTCAGCACGATCTTTTTGGGCGCTGTGCTGCGAGATGCAGGTGCAACAACATTCGATGCTTTTGGAGGAGTAGGCGCATCCCCCCGTTTCTCCTGCTCGAATGACTCAGGGAAACGCTTGCGCATTTCAGCGTCGATACGTTCGTAGTATTCGTCGCTGCCTGCGTTGATTCCATTATCAACCAATTCCTGATGATAGCCAAGAGCGTAAGCCGTCATCTTGCGATCTGGGCCGAACCAAGTGTTTTTCGATTGCCACTCGGACAGCTTTTGATCGACTTTGGCAGGTTGAACCTGTTGCGGCTCGGGTTTTACCTCAGTTTCTTGCTGTTGTAAAGGAGCCGGTCTGAAGTTGCTAACTCGCTCAGCCTCCAAGGTGGCGGCAACAAGCTCTTTTTGAGCCTCGACCAGAGCCTTTGCGTCCCCGGATTCGTAGGCATCCTCGTACTTTTTCTCCGCGGCTTGCAGCTTATTGGCGGCCACGACCTTGGCTTGCTCAAAATAAGCTGTCTGACCCTCGGCAAGAGTACCTTTCAGACGCTTGTTTTCCTCCACGATGGTCTGGGCCAGACGCAAAGCCTCTTCGCGCTCGCGCAAAGCAGCCTCTTTTGCCCGCCTTTCCTCGTGGTAGCCCTTGGTGAAGTGCTGGATCCGCTTACGAACGCTCTCGTCGTACTTGGCCAGCTCTTCGTCGCCCATCTCTTTGGGCGGTTCAGCCATCGGGGTGCGACCGCGATCGTCTTCAGGGGTGTCGTCCAAAACCTCAATCTCTGGCTTTTCGGCCTCAATTTCAGTTTCGATCTTTTCCTCTTTGGACTCTTCGTCAGGGAATGTAAATTCAACCTTATCCATGTCGTCCTCCGTCAAGCACGCGAAATTCCGCGGGGATCTTCAACCACAGCCTCGACCGAATCATCATTGATGATGCGGAACTCGCGGCCATGAATCTTGATTCGCGTGCCAGTGTTCGGACGAACCAAAACAAAGTCGCCAGCCTTGCAGCTCGGGCCGCTCGGGAAGCGCTTTTCATCCTTGTATGCGTCAGGACCCAAGGCGATCACAAACAGAACGGGAGACAGAACCTCTTCAAAGTGCATGGTCTGACCAGCTTTGACGATTCCGCTTTCGTACTCTTCTTCCACGTCCGGCAGGGCGCAGAGCAGGTGGTACGTGGATGGTTGAGGCAGTTGTTTTGCCTTCTCTTCTGGAGCCTTGTTCAGGATTCCAGACAAATCAATCGCTGACGTGTCGAACTCAGTCATCTTCTCTATCCTTAATTTTCCGCACGAGGTCGGCAATTTCTAGTTGTGCAGCCCGCAGACCCCGGACTTGGCCACACAACTCTTTGTAGTGATCGAAGGATTTCGCGCTTCCGTCACTCAAAGCCTGTGAAAGCTGTTCGATTTTTTCGTCCAGCTTGTTGTTCAACACATCAAGGATGTCCATTACTCTCCTTTAGGTTTTCCGGTCGATTTAGCAGACCGACTTTTGGCAATATCGACGCCAATCCTGACGCCTTCACGCTCTTGCTCAGCAGCGAGTCTTTCCGCATCCTGCTTCACTTTAGAGCTGGCCTTATACCCTTCAAGCTCCATTTTCGCATTCAACTCTTGCTCCTTGAGAGCAAGCTCGTCCGCCCTTGCGGCTGCGTCCATGGCAACTTTGTTTTCCTTGATCTGCAGCTCTTTCTCGCGGAGGGCAAGCTCGCGTTGCTGAAGCTGCAGAACCGGATCTTGTGCCTGTTGCTGGGCCTGTTGTTGAGCAGCAACAGCCTTGTTTTGCTCCAGAACCTGCTGGGCTGCTTGGGCCATCATGCCGGACAGCGCAATTTCCACCTGTGGCGGCAGGGTTTCGTCTTCCGGCGGCAGAGAAATGCCAAGCTGCTGCTCGATCTTCTGACGATATGCGAAGGCGGTGTGCTCTGCAATGTGTGCCTGCATGGCAGACATCATTTGCTGGGCATTCGGGTTCTGGCCGATCAGTTGCATGAGCATCGGATCCTGAGTGGCGGCCATGTGGACGCGAATATGGGCCTCATGGTCCTGATACATGAACGCCTTGACCGGCTTCATGTTCAAAATGTCCATGTTCTCCAGCACAGGATCACGCGGCTTCATGTCATCCTTGAGCGGCACCAGCTTTTCTGCGTTCTTGATGCCCAAAACTTCCAGCATTTGGCGATGCAGGTAGGGCAGATCGTAGATTTGAGGTGCACCCTGAGCCATCTGCAGTGCAGCTTGGTACTGCATGATGCGCTGGGCCATGGTCGTGCTGTTCGGATCCGACACCGGGATCACAGCAACCATGTCGTAGTCGGCTTGCTTGAGCTTTTTGCTGCCAACAGCAGGCTCGTACTCGTACGTCGGCGGGGTGTGATCGCGGATAATGTCCTTAAGCAGCTTGAACTCCTCCTTCATGGAGAAGTGCACGCGTGCTTGCACGGCGCTCATCGTCTTGAGTTGACGCTCAAGGATGGCCAGAGTGGTTCCGACCGGCGCATTGGCGCTCATATCGGAAACTTTCATGTCGGCAATCGAACCAAGACGGCGAGCTTCGTCCGTGATCTGGTTCAAAAGAGTCATCAGAACCTGACTCGGCTCTTTGTAGGGCAGCGGCATGATGTTGTCACGCACTGACCCGCTCGGAACATCTACATCTCTGAATTCGCCGGGTGCGATCGGCGTGTCATCGCCCTTAATCCGTAGGCCGCGAGCCTTGAGGCCGCCCGGAAGATTAGAAAGCGTGCCAGCATCAACAAGCTGACGAATAAGAGAAGTTCCTGCTCTTGCATAACCACCAATGATGTGAATCAGACCCAAGCCGTACACACCAAAACCCGGCACATACGTGTACTGCACGAAGTGCTGGCGCTTGAGATGCAGCTTGTCGTTCTCTTTCCAGTTACGGCGGATCGACAAAACCTCTTGAGTGGCCTTGTCTATGGTGACAACGTAGGGCAAAGCGATGCCATCCTCGTCCTCGTAACCCGGCATGTCGTAATCGACGTGGATTTCGAGGATTTGATAGCGGTCATCTTCGGTCAGGGAGTAGCCCTGATCCTCGGCCTTTTGTCTTTCGATGTCCGAATGGATGGTCGTCGGCTCGCCAAGGTCAACATCACGGTAGAACCCGGCAACTTGCAGCTTACGAACCTCGTTTTTGGTCTTTCGCATCACGTGCGTAACACGCTCAGCAGTCAAAACATTCGACGCGCCATAAGGAATGATCACGTCTTCGGCCGGAATGAACATTGCAACCTGACGGCCAAGGCTCGGATCGAAGTAAACCTTCTTGAAAGCCGCACCAGCCAAGCCCAGAGAGTACAAAAGACGCTCGTGCTCAGGCCGATATTCGGGCATTTCCTCGGTGAGCTTGTAGTTCATGTCATCACGAACTCGCTCAGCGATGTCTTCCTTGAGTTTTGTGATCGCGCCAACGATCTCAGTCTTCACAGGACCGGCAGCAGGGAAGGTCTCGATGATGGTTTCCGACTGAAAACGGATCGCGGCCTCAGTCAACACCGTCGAATACACGCCACAAGCCCCATCCCAAGGCTCTGTGCGCTGCTCATACTTCATGCCGAGGACTTCAAGTCCATCGACATACATCTTCACCCAGTCCTTTCGGCTGCTGATGTCAGCATCAACCAATCCGCACAGGTCGCTGGCCACAACTTGCAGCGCACCAGCGTCCATGTACTCTGCCAAGTTCGCATCGAAAGACTCTTCGCCAAGCTCTTGATCCGGCATCAGATCAATCACAACGCCGTTAATCCCGATCTCAACATCCTTTGGGTCTTCGATCATGATCTCAACGGCCGGAGTGTCATCCACTTCCATCGGCAACCCAAGAGGAGCGCCGCCAATGCCGGGAACAATATCGCTTGCTGCCATGTCTTATCCTCAGTAGAAGGCGTGCTTACGCCGAAAGGACCGTATCTCGTCCTGTTCGTCAGATTCTAGTCTCAAGAAGCCGCCTTGTCGAAACCTCATGAGCGCCATCACGGAACTGTCAACCAAGTCGTCGTGCGCCGCATTCGGGAAAGCAGCCATCGTGTCCATCACTTCACGCGCCCACCGCGTATCCGGTGCCCAAACTTTCCCCGATCTGAACAAGTCCGCCACAGAGTTCAATCGGGCAATCTTGTCGTTGTTCTGGCCCTTCTTTCCCCGCGTCGGCGTGTAGTCGCTAACCGGGATCCCCATCTTCCTCAACTCAAAAATCAGCGGCGCACCCGCGGCCTTCGCTTCCACGATGAACGCATCAGGCTGCCACTCCCTGTAATGGTCCAGCGCCTTGTCCTTCAACTCGGGAAACTCCATCCGCTTCTGAAACGCGTCCAGCAAAATGATGTTCACATCATTCTCGTCCTCGTTCAGGTTAAAAATCCCCCACGTCGTGCACGCAGAAAAGTCCGACCGTTCGTTTTTTGTAAAGGCCGTGTCCCAAGACTGGATGACAAAACTGCACGGCGGCGGATCATCTTTCTCCCAGATCCTCCACCAGTCCCGCTTAACAATCGCGCCCTCTTCACCAGTCGGTTTTTGCTGGTACTGAGCATTCCACTTCGCAGGCGGCAGTTCTTCCTTCAAGTCCTCCAGCAAATCCAAGGACCAAAATTCCGGCCACAACGGATTCCCGCTCGGCAAAATCGCAGGGAACTCAATCACCCGCCACTCATCAGGCTTGCCGCGCTCAACCGAATCCTGCAGCACCCGGCCAATAAGGTCCCTTTCGGACCACCGGGTCGCAATGATGATGATCGCCCCGTTCGGCTGAAGTCGCTGACGTGGACCCGACGTGTACCACTCATACGTAGAGTCATACACCGACGGGTCATGCGCCGCCAAAGTCGCCTCTTGTTCCGAGTGCGGGTCGTCAATGATCACAATGTCCGCACCCCGGCCAGTCATCGTACCGCCAACACCAATAGCGAAATACTCGCCATAGTCGTTCACAGCCCACCGGCCAGCCGACTTCGAATCCTGCCTCAACCGTACATTCGGGAACACATCGTGGTACATCTCACTGTCCACCAAGTTCCTCACCTTCCGGCCAAACCCAACCGCCAACTCCGACGTGTTGGACGACTGCATCACCTTCTTGTCCGGAAACTTCCCCAAAAACCAAGCCGGAAACAAAAACGACCCAAACTCAGACTTCGTGTGCCGCGGCGGCATCGAAATCGCCAACCGCTTAATCTTCCCGGCCGCAACATCCTCAAACGCCTTGGCCACCACCGCATGGTGCCGACCATGAATAAACCCCGGCCACATCTTCTTCACAAACGCCATAAACGACGATTGACATTTCTCCCTCTCCACCGCCGCCTTATACGCCTCAACCTCCTGAAACAGCCTCTCCTGCTGATCCAACGGCATCGACGCAATCAACTCTTCCACATTCATCAGAATCCACCCATCATCTCACCAGCCATGTAGTAATTCCGATTTTTTTTCGCCACCATCCCACATCCTGTCTGTTGCGAACCACCATCTTATATCACCTAACTCCAAAAAGCCAACTGTGGATAACTTTTTAAAAAGGCTTAAACGTTTAAGCGTCTTTGGCTTTTTTCGAAAAGAAATCGGACCAAACTGCCCTTAAGTGCACCAATTTCGGTTTGCTCAAAAAATAGGCATGTGGGTATGGGACCCGCAAAAAATCATGACGGGGGGTGTTCCTGTGGCGAGGGGGTGGGGTCTGAATCGGCAGAAAGTGGCGATTGTTCGGGTGAAATAGTATGCACATAGTCTTGGGACTCCTCGCTCGCTGCGTGGTCTCCCCCGGGCGGGTGGGGTGCAAGCTCGGCCAAAAGCGACTGAGCGTCGCGCTCGATCTCGGTCGCGTCGGTCGCCTCGGCTTTCACGATGGACCGGAGCTGCTCGAGCACCCGGGCGCGGGCATCCTCTGAGCTTGCAATAGTCCGCACCTCTTTTCGCTCGGTAAATGCTGCCACTTCGGTAACAGTCCCCAGCACCTTCGCCGCGGCCGTGATCTGGCCGGGTTTGCTATCGGGGTCTGTGATTACCTTCACCAGTGAGCTGATGACAAGAGCACGAAGGGCAGCTGGGGTTTGATAGGTTTGCGCATCAATAGCCGCTTGAATGGCCTGCACCTCATGGGCTATCTTGGGGTTATCGGCCAGCCTGTAGGGCTCACTGGTCATAGTGGCCGGGCTGGTTACGTCATACGCTTGCCGGTAGGCGTCCGCCTTTGTCATGCCCACCGCTAGATTTTTTGCAAAGCGCTTTTGCTTTGCCGTAAGCTTTTTCTTTGCCGCGGGCGGAAACAAGAGATGGTCCGGGGCAGCTTGGAGGGTTTCGGTATCTATGCGCATGTATCTATCCCCTTACGGATTACTTACAGGTGGGGGGATGATACAGGGCTGATGCCCTTCGGGCAACGAAAGCCCGCGCTTTTCACCCCAGACACGCCCAGACACCGCCCGGCCGCAGCCGATAGCCTCAGCCTATCGCGTGCACAAAACCGATAAAAACAAATCATTGGACCAGTGCGCTGCACCAAAGTACATTTATCTGCACCGGGAAACACCGGCCAACCTTATAGGAGCAAACCATGAACAAAGCAGAGACCCGCGAAGTAAACAAGGCCCGCAGCTATATGGCCGTTTTCGAGCAGACACAAGACGCCGCCATTCTGGGGATTGTCGCCCGCACCATGGGCGCACTGGTCCGCGCTTCGCGCACCAACAAAGCCCGCAACGAACTGATGGCCGAAGCCGCCGCGCTCGGTGTATCCGGCCACAGTGAATTCATTGTCGCCCGCTGCGCATAAACCAAACCCGCCCGGCCACCGCGCCGGGCACACAAGGAGACCCACACGATGAACGCATACACCGCCAACGGATACACCGACCGCAAGGACTATCTCGAGTCACTGTGCGACGAATACCCCCGCACCATGGTTTACGCACTGGCCGGACTATTCGGGCCGAGCGAAGACTTCGACGGCCTTGTGACCGCGCTCGAGGATGCCGCCGATTCTCTGGAGGGCTTTTGAAATGACCACCGCCCGCAAACTCAAGACCGCAGCCGCCCGCGTTATCGGGTACACCGTGACCGGCCACGGGTACGACAAACAACACCACGCCCTGACGCTGCGCGAAGCGCTGCAGTGGGCCGCATGCTATCCCGCCGCCACCGTGACCCGCCGCGGTCAATTTATCGCCAGCAAGACCACAGGAGCCTGAGCCGTGAAAACCTACTACACCCGCGCCGAATACATGAAGGACTGCCAAACGGACGGCCCCGCAGCACACCGCCGCTATTACGGGCAATTTGTGACTGACGGCACCAAATACCGGGTTTTGCAATCTATTGGACTGGACCGCCTCATGCAGCCCACTGACCCGCACCTAAACGACATCCCGCTCACCCTTTGGGACCGGCTGACGCCGAAGCTGCCCGGATCCGGGGAATTTTCCAAGGCCGGGGACTATTACACCCTAGCAAATGGGGTATGCCTTGCCAAAGAAGCCGCCCGCCAGATCATAGAAGCACAAGCCACGAAAGCCTAAACCATGAAAACACCCGCGCAAATCATGGCCGAAAACCCGCATTTAATCCCGTACCGGGTGACACTGGCCGAAGAACCCGGAGACAGCTTTACTCTGGTTTTCGACTGTTACGCAGAGGACGACGACCACGCCGCCGAACAGGCGCAGGACGCCTACCCCGCAGCACAAATCCACAACGTAACCTTTTTTTCCGAAATCAACTAAACCAAGGACCCCGAACCATGAAACCCCAAGACATGCACGAATTTGCCCGCGCCATTCTCGCCGCGCCCCCAGTACGCACCGCGCCCACACTGGCCGAGCAGGTGGACCGACTCGGACAGATCAAAGCCGCACAGGCCGACCTTCAAGAGGAATACGACCGGATCCGCGCCGAGCTGGAGGACGCCGGGTTATCCGAAATCGACGGCCACCAATACCGCGCCACCTTCAGCACCAGCACCCGGACCAGCACCGACTGGAGGGCAATCGCCGAACGACTCAAGCCCAGCCCGCAGCTTATCCGCCGCCACACCACCACCGGGGACGCCGTGACCGCCTGCCGCGTTACCGCCCGCAAAACCCACTGAAGGAGCAAAACCATGGGCTGGACCGAATTTATGGACTCGCCGCACCTGAGCCGCGCCGAGATTATCCGCCGCGAACTGAGCCAAGAACCGACCGCGGACAACCCCCGCGCATGGGGCTTTGAATTCATGACCGAACGGGGCGCGACAGTGTACGCAATCGGCTGGAGCGATGCACCAGACCGCCCGCGCTATTACTTCGGGCTGGTTTGCCTGACGAGCCGCCGGGGCGGGTATTTTGCTTACAAGGACATGAGCGAGGATATGGGCCCGTACAAATATGACGCGCCCGCCAAGATGCTCGACATGCTGGACCGACTCGCACCGAACCCGCCCGGATACGCCACCGAATGGCGCAAGAAATGCCGCCAGCATCAAGCCGACAAAAAGGCCCGCACCGTATGGAAGGCCGGCGACCGCGTGCAATACGGAAAAGACACCTACACGCTTAAACGCGAAGCAGGCCCGCGCCGGGGCTGGATTGTCACCCACAACAGCGGGCTGGATTATCGTTTACCCGCTCGCGCACTGGCCCACGCCCGCCGACTGGAGCCGGGCGAACAAGCATTTATCCCGACAAAGCAGGTAAGCCCCGCCGCATTTTTCGAGGGGCTGACAGCATGAACCGCGATTTTTTCACCATGAACCCGGCCACACCGCACCCGGACGACGACCGCGAGCCGCAGCCCCTCACCATGGCCGAGGCCGTGATTTTCGCCGCCCGGGTATTGAACGACCCGACCGCGGACCAATGGACCCGCCGCAAAGCCGCCGACGAACTTATTTTTTCTTTCGAATCACAGGACCGGCAGCCATGAAATACCAATTTATCGCCGCCAGCAGCAACAAGAAAACCGGCCCGATCCCGCAGACGTACACCGCCCGGGAATCCTGCCCGCCCTCATGCTCACAGTACCGGGGCGCATGCTACGCCGAGGATTTTTATACCCGCATGATATGGGACAAGGTGCCCGCCCGCGGGCTTGATCTTGACGGACTAACCGCCCGCATTAAAGCACTGGCAACCGGCCAACTATGGCGACACAATGTAGCAGGCGATCTACCCGGAGAGGGTGAAACCGTGGACGCTTACGCGCTCGGGCAGATTGTCAAAGCAAACCGCGGTAAAAAGGGTTTCACCTACACCCACAAGAAAAGCCCGGACGCCATCAAATGGGCCAAGCACGCGACCGCGTGGGGTTTCACCGTGAACCTGAGCGCGGACGATGCAGGAGAGGCCGACAAACTGGCCGCCACCGGTGCGCCCGTGGTTTGCATCGTGCCAATGGACACGCCGAAGCACACTACCACCCCCGAGGGCCGCGCAATTTTGGTTTGCCCCGCACAAACGACCGAATACATGACCTGCGCCTTGTGCCAGCTTTGCCAGAAGGCCGACCGCCGCCAGATTATCGGCTTTCGCGCACATGGCACCCGCAAGAAAACCGCCGACCAAAAGGCCCGCCGGGTGATCCCAATCTACAAGGAGCCGACAGCATGCGCCGCATAATGACCGCCCGCTATCCGAGCCACTGCGCCAGCACCGGCCGACCAATCGCGCCCGGGGACCGTATCACTTACGACACCCGCACGCGCCGCGCTTATCTCGACGAGCCGCCCGACGAACTAACCGCGGCCGCAGCACTGGCCCGCGATATTGACCCAGAACTAGACCCGGACGAAGCCGCCGCGGCCGGGCTATACATGACGCAAGCCGCCCGCCGATATCGCTCGGACATTTACCGGGTGAACGGCCGCGAATATTTCCAGAACCGCGCCGGGCGATGCGAGGACGCGCCCTGCTGCGGGTGTTGCAACTCATGACAGAGCCAGCCCCTGCCCGGTGACAGCGGGCAGCAGCGGGTATTGTCGCCCGACCACAGGAGCAAACACCATGCACGACGATGCACTCACGCACGCCAGCACGCCCGGCGAAATAATTGATTTTTACGACAGCCACCCAGACTTGACGCTGCGCGAACTGGCCGCCATGACAGGCCGCACCGTGGCATATCTCAAAGGCCTTTTGATGCACCCCGAACAGGTCAAAGCATGAAACACACCGAAGCCGAATATGTAAACGCCGGGTACAGGTACGAGAAGGGCCAAACCCCGGCCGAGACACTGCGCCGGATGATTGAAGCCGAGCAAATCGACGACCGCGCCGAGGCCCGCCGCCTGATCGAGCAGGGACGACAGGAGGCCCGCGGGTGAGCTGGCCCTTCCCGCCCTTCCCGAACCCGCTCGACCGCCCCGGGCGGCCGCCCACGCTGCCGGACCCCGAGCCCGCGCCGTGGTAATTGGTTGCGAGAAAGATGCCGGGCTTGATCGCGAGACTGATCGCGAGACAGGCGTCAGCACCACGTAAGGAAAACAGAACATGCTCCCGATGCAAAACCACCCGCTCACGCTGGCCATGATAGCTGGCGCACGGGCAACCACGCACGATGCCGTCCGCCATTCAATGATGATTGCGAGACAGCTAGCCCGCGAACTAACGCAGACTCAGGTGGAACAGTGCAAGCTGGCCGCCGAGGTCTTGATTGAGAGAAAGATCGCATGATCACACTGCCATACGACTACACGCGCTGCCAGCCCATCAAACCTTGCGAAAAATGCGAAAACTGCAAGCGCTGGTTTGCCCATCCAGAGCAGAAGAACAACCCATTCGGCCAGTCCGTCGTGACCGTAGCCGACTGCCGCGACAAGGCCTGCATGTACATCCCGATTTCACTGGAGAACAAATGAGACACGACCCTTTTGACTTTGACCCGAGCATGAACCGCGGCGAACGCTTGGTCCGCATCATTTTCCTGCTGATCTTGATCGGCATTCTGGCGTATGACCTGCTGATTGCGAGGCCGATGTGAAGATCTGGATCATTACTTGGCGACAATACGACCACTCCGGATCTGGCGTGCTGAGCACCGCCTACCCGGACGAAGCCACTGCCCGGCATGTGTTTGATGTGCTCGTCGCACAGTGCGACACAAAACTGTATGACATTGAAGAGTTGACTGTCGTTCGGTTTCCACCCGTCAGTCAGCCCGCGGAAACAGTCAAACCGTTGTGGTGTGACACACCTTGGCGTCACCTGATTGGCGTGCCCGGGACGCCCTTGTCCACGCTTGACCTGACAATCCGGTCGCAGTCATGCCTGACGGCTGAAGGCTTGGAGACGGTGGAGCAGTTGCTCACGTGCAAAGAATCAACCCTGCTGAAGTTCCCCAACCTTGGCAGAAAATCCCTCAACGAAATCAAGTCAGCCCTTGAGGCAAAAGGAATGAGCTTGTCATGAAGTACCGCATAAAAATCATCCGCGAATGCGAGTTTGAGGTGATCATGGAGGCAGACTCACGGTCGGACGCCATTCGCATGGTCCACGGAAAAGCCTTAGACTACGACGACCGAGACCTCAAACAAACACGGATCGTCAGCATCAATGAAGAGCCCGAAAAAAACCACCTTCACGATCCATTTAATTGAGCAGGACGGGGTTATCTCCGTGGTCGCAGAGGCCTTTGGACATAGCCCCATGCCATACGAAATTGGTTACGAAATCATGGCCAGCCTAGAAAATGCGGCCATCGTCCACCCCCACATGAACCTGCGCGTCGAGCCGCTCACGTACAGCGAGCGCTTGCAGTAGTTGGTTGCGAGAAAGATCGCAGCAGTGACTGACTGGCCCGGAATGTTTTCACGCGCCGAGCAAAGTCATTGAAGTCCTCCCCCACCTGATCGCTCATCCAATACGGCCAGCCGATTTCCTCGGCCACCCTCTGGCCTGTTTTCGAGGCGTCGTTGTCCGCAACCACCACACCACCGGGCAGTGTCTCAGCGATCTTTTTCATGTTGCCCGCGGAAAAGCAAACGTGCAGAGTAAACCTGCGTTTGAGGGCGATAAGCGCCTGCTTGATTGAGAGGGCGGTGGCATACCCTTCGCAGAGAACATGCTGGCCCTTGGCATCCATGATGTACTCTGCATTGGATGTGCGCTGCCCGAAGAGAAACTTCTTTGAGCCGTCCTCGCGGATCCGTTGGCAACCGACCACCCTCTGGCCCACGCGCATGGGGATCACCAGCACCAGCCCATCTTCTGACTTCCAGATGTTTGCCTGCTCTTCAGGAAAGCCCTTGCTTGAGAGGTAGGGGTGATACCCGTACTGGCACTGAGACAGGATCCACTGCGCTTTCTTTGCTGCTTCATCCTGCTGCTGCTGTCGCTTGCGATCTGCTGCCTGCGCGTCCCGCCTGTAGCGTGCCAGATCGACAGGGTTTGCCTTGTCTGTTTTCCAAACCACGACTTCGGTGGACACGGCCCAGTTCTGGATGAAGGCGTGATCGCCCATGAACTTGATGGCCCCGTTGCGCTTGTGCGGATGGTCCTCTGTCGGGTAACGACGCCACACGCCAAGCTGCGGCAGGCTGTCGATCAAGATGCCATGCGCTCGGCAGAAATCAATTAGCTGCATTGATGCCCCACGTACCCACTGGTTGCCATACTGTTCTAGGTTTACCACAGCCGCCCTTGAACACCTTGTCCTTCGGATGCGGACAGTCCTCGGGCACATCCACAATGCACCAGACCTTCTCGTACTGTCCGCGCCTGCCGACCACCCACCTGTCCACGTAGACATCGGGCATGATCTTGAGGGTCGTGCGAATGTTTGAAGGGTGCAGGCCGGTCAGCTCTGCCAGCTTGATTGATGTCAGGCCGCCGGGATTCTCGCGCAGCAGGGCCCTGATCTTCTGTTGGCGCACCGGCTTCATGCCTGCCCCCGTGCGCGGATGGCTTGATCGACACGATTTGCAAGACCGCGATCAGCGCCCAGCAGTGCAATTCCTGCCCTGTATGCACACGCCTCACGCTCGGCAGCAGCGACAAGGGCGGCGAAGCGTTCAATTTGACTCACGCCAAAAAGATCGGGCGTAGCGTGATGATCAATCGGCGTATTAGAAGCCTCCCGCGCCATGCGGATGATGTCTTCGCGGTTCATGTTACTCATACTCATCACACTCACAGTAAAGCAGTTCACAGTCCGGGCAGGCTTCGCGCTTGTACTCTATCTCTTCGATGTCTTTCCAGTGCGCCTGAATGAAGAGGCGCGGCTCAAGGGTTGCCAAGTGTTCCCATTCATCGCCCATGACCATGGCACCGTCGATGTACTCGCACCGGATTGACTCGTCCACCTTGTGTTTGTAGACAAACACGGTGGCTGCTAGGTTGTTTTCCATTTGCACCCCTCACACATCTTGTCCTGCTTGCCCAGATCTGTGTGCCTGTACTGGCAAGTGGGCTCCATCCTGAAGTCTATGTACCGGTACAGAGGCTTGCCGTTTACCCAGCCATCCTGCACCTTCATCAGATTCTTGTACGGTTCTCTGTTGTGACAGCCGTAGAGTTTCATGCTGCCTTCTTTCCTTTGAGGTAGCGGATCAGCGCCGCCTTGATCGCTTTTTCAAACTCAACACTAGGCGTCTGGATCCGGGAATCATCGAGGCCACGAGGCCATACCCCAAACTTGTCTTTGTACGTGTGCGCCGCTCTGCCGGGGCTCCATCCGGCGTACCTGACTTTGTATTGGCACATTGACCACCAGTCTTGCTTGCTTTCCCGGGAGTGAGCGCCCGACAGGGCAAGCTCCTCCAGTTCTCCCGGTACTGCTCCAACCTTGCTGGTGCGCTGGCGGATGTGTCCGCACTGCACGCACGTGTCCGATCCGGTGGGCCAAAGAGCCGAACACTTCGGGCACTTGGACGCCTCCTTCTCCTTCTTTGTCTTTTCTTTGCGCTGCTTCTTGTCCTTGGCCGAGTCCAGCGTCTTCGTGCCCTCGTGGAACAGCTCGTCCCAGTCATCCTGAAAACGCAGCCAGTTGCCAGCGTTGTCCTGAATGACGCAGAACTTCTTATCCGGGTGGGGGCGTGCGCCACGACCGACCATCTGCACGTGCATAGAGAATGCTTTGCGCAAGGGCTTGGCAATCACCACATGCTCGACTGCCGTGTTGTCAAAGCCGCGGGTCAGGATGTCCGAAGAGACCACGCCAACGATGTCCGTGTCGGGCTTGGCAAACTCTTCCAGCACCTGTTGTTTGTACTCTTCGTCATCGAGGTAGCTGATCTGAACGAAGTTCAAACCAAGCTCGGCAAAACGCTTGACCAGTTCTGTGCCGTGAGCCACGCCGCAAGAGAACACGATGGTCTTTCTCGGCTCGCCCCATACTTCGTGAGCGATCCGAACGTAGTCCGCCACCACATCGCCGACGATCTGCAGGCCACGCTTTTCCAGTTCATCCTTCTGCCACTCGCCAGCCGTGACCTTCACGCCGGTGGTGTCCACCTCGGTGGCAACGAACACACGGTACGGGACCAGAAAGCCCTCCTGAACCAACTGCTCCATGCTCACCACGTTCACGATGTTCGTGAAGTAGTTGCCCATTTCCTCGTGATACGGCGTGGCCGTGAGGCCAAGCACCTTGGTGTCGGGGTGGTTCTTCATGAAGTCCTTGAGAGACTTCCGCATGACCGCATGGATTTCATCGACGATGATCAGATCCGCAGCAGGCCACTGACCCATCTTCTCGATGGTCTGGATGCTGGCAACCTGCACGTTTTCATACGGGCGATAGCGCCAGTGCCCGGCCATGTAGACGCCGTGGTCGATGCCGTGGCGGTCCAGATGCCGGGAGAACTGATCGACCAGCACGCGACGGTCGCACATGAACAGGGTCTTGGAGCCCTTCTTGCGGGCGTTGTCGATGATGGACAGGGCCATGATGGACTTGCCTGCACCCGTGGCTGCTGCCAGCACTTGGCGCTTGTGCCCATCGCGAAACCCGTCTCGGAGTCCTTCAATGGACCCTTGCTGATATGGCCTGAGTTCAAACATGTTCGTCCAGATAGAGGGCGTACTCGATCACATCGAGGTAGTCGGAGGGAATGGGTCCGTTATCCATCGCCTGAATGGCGTAGAGCGCGGCCCATAACCTTGGATGGTTGACTTCCTGCGCCAACATTTCAAGCTGGAGCAGGGCAAACTGTCTGCGTTCGGTGTCGTTCATGCTTCGAGTCTGCCCTGCTTGGCTTACAACCACCTTACGATGGCTCGTAAGACTTGAGCTTCTTGTTGAGCATCTGCACCTGCTTCTTGAGCTGGGCATTCTCGGACTGGTACGTGTCCCGGCTGGACTTCACGGCAACCAGTTCGATCTCAAGAATCCGCACCTTCTCGCGCAGCTCAGCAATGGTCTGCTCGGCCATCTTCTTCTCGTCCTCTGTGCCGCTCACAGCAGCCACCGCCAGACGGTCAGACAGATTGGTGTTCTCCTTGGTCAGGGTCTCGATCAGCTCGTCCCGCGGATCAAACGTCGGCTCGGGCTTGACCTCTGGGCCTTTGAGTTCTGGCTCGGGCTCTTTCTTTTCCGTCTTTGCCTTGCGCTCGGCCACCTTGCCGGTAGGGGTCGTGTACTTGACCGACTGCGGCTTCTCGCCAGACTGACGCAGGTTGATGACGAAAGTCACAGACACACCGGCACGACGAGCAATCTCGGAGTTGCTCCACTGGCTCCACTCAAAGTCTTCCAGCAAAGTCATCACTGCCTTGCGCTTGTCAGCGTGTGAGCGACGCATGCCGTGCTTGGCATTGACGCCGGTGGCGTAGAGCTGGGCCTCGCGGAATGTGCCGTTGATGATCTCGCACTCGTAGCCGACCTTGCCAGCTTTCTTCGCGGCGTGGTAGCGGTGGTAGCCGTCGGCGAGGTAGTAGTGAACCCCGTCGAAGAACACGGTCATGGATGGGAACTTGTCCCCATTCTCCATGGCGTGAGCGTAGTCGTCCACGGCATCTTGATTGATTTCAATCCGGGACTGCAGTTTCTCGTCAAGCACGAGAGCGGCTAGGTTCATCAGCTTAAGCATTGTGCATGCTCCAACCAAGGTAGAACCAGCGCCAGTATGTCTGTACGTTCTGGCTCTTGTACCGCTTGCCTGTCCACTCGGGCCTTTCTTGCCCCCGCGCCATGATCAGCGCCTCAAACTTCTGCCTTGCTTCGTTCATCTTTTCTCCTTTTTGAAAGTGATGTTCGGTTTTGCGTTTACTACAACTGTTCTCGGAGCCAGCACCTTTCTCTTCACCAGCTCGCTTTTCTCACCCCTCCAGTCAAAAGCATTTCCTCTGCTCTTGACTATGTTCGTTCCCGGCCAATAGATCATTCATCCTCCATACAAAACTTTCTTCCTCCTTACAGGATCCTGCAGAACACCCTTTGCCCGGTTGATCGCATCCTCGTACACCGACCTAGCAACGGACACCCTCTGCAGGTCGTGGTACTCGTACATATCCCTCAGGCACTGAAGCTCGGGGCCAGAGCAACCCCACTTCCCAGTGCGCTTGTACCTCTCTTCGATGGAATCCAAGTGCCGCTGAGCCTCACGCGCAGCATCCAAAACTTCCACCCCGTTTCCCTCGTAACCCATGAGCGCTGCAATCGCGTTCATGACTGAGAGAATCTGCCAGTCTTGCTCTGTTGCCTTGCCCATTCTGAAGGACTCCAAGGCAATCACTTCGCCCTGCCGAAGCCTCGTTACCTCCGGCCCTCCAGAGACCGCGGCCCCCTCTATGGCCATCGGAATCGTGTTGATCAAAGGGTAGATCTTTCTCTTTGTGCGCTTTCTCATGATGGACTATTCTACACAAAACAACACTTCTTGCAACAGGTAGATTTACCCTATTGCTAACAGGTATAAACTGCGGTAAAGTGGCGAAGAGGCTTAAACGTTTAAGCCTTTGACCAGAAAAAGGAGATCAGATGAAACGAATTATTCAGGCGGAGAAGCCATGAGCAAACTTAAATCTCTGACGTTCGACGAGTACAAAGTAAACGCCAAGGTGGTACTCAATGAAGCGATCGACGAGGAGCCGGATGCGGTGATCGTGCTGCTATTTCATCGCGGCACCGGGCAGCTCAAGATCAAGTGTTCCAAGGTCGAGGACCGCCTTGCGCTGATCGGCGCACTGGAGGAAGCCAAGAACCACGTCATTGTGAATGGGTACGCATCATGAAATCACTGAGCAAACTACACGCAGAAGCCGTTCTCATGGCCAAGACCGAGCAGGAGAAGGTCAAAGCTGCCGCTGTCGCAATGGTCGAGCGTCCAGTGGAAATGATTCGCGCCATCCTTCTCAAGCACGAGCAAGCTGTGATCGAGGTCATGTCTGACTTGGCAAAGGAACGAGACAGGGCTCGGGAGCTGCTGGAGCGGTGCGAGAACGAGATGCGCTACGCCGGGTGGACCAAGTTCGAGTCGGACAACCCTGCCCGCAACGACGTGTACGAACAGGTCAAGGAGTTTTTGAAATGAGAAAGCTTTTACTGATCGCTGCGCTGGTTTGTACCAGTGCGCATGCCGAGTTCAAGACCGGCAACAAGCTGCTGGAGGACATGACCGGCTCGTCGATGAACCAGATGAACGCGCTGGGCTACGTGACTGGCGTGGCTGACGCCCTGATGGGCATCACGTTCTGTATGCCGCCCAACGTCAACGCTGGGCAGGTGTACGACATGGTCAAGCTGTACTTGGAGAACAACCCAGCAAACCGCCACAACACCGCAGACCGCATCATCAACCATGTGTTGAAAAACGTGTGGCCCTGCGCACAGAGGGGGCAGAACCTATGAACCGCGAAGACATCATCCGCATGGCGCGGGAGGCTTCCAACAATGCTTCTGGGCTTTATGAGGAAAACAGCGATCTGGTGATGCTGTACCTCGATGAGCTTGAACGCTTCGCCGCCCTTGTTGCTGCTGCCGAGCGTGAGGCAATCCTGCCCATGCTCAAAGGCATTGATTGCACAGAAACAGAAGACCCGGACGGGTGGTGGGAAACATCAGCAGGCGCTGACTTTGGTGCCGGGATACTCGCCGCCATCCGAGCAAGGGGGCAGAACCTATGAAGCAAGCCGTTTTTTTGGGGGTTATGGCTGGCTCTTTGGTGGCCGTGGTCATGGGGGTTGTTGCGATGGTTAGAGCAGCCAATTCCCAGTGGGAGCGCAACGAGCGGGCTTTCCGTGCGGAGTGCGAAGCCGTGAACGGTAGAGCCGTGTGGAACAACAAATACTGGGAGTGCCTGAAATGAGCAAGAAAAACGAGGCGCTGAAGCTGGCGCTGGAGGCGTTGGAGCAGATCGCCGCGTACCGACCTTTGACGTTTGCAGAATGTTCGGATGCAGAGGCCGTGATGAGAATAGCTGAGAACGCTATCCCCTACCTGCAAGAAGCACTGGCCGAGCAGCCAGCACAGGATGAAGACCAAGCGCACTACAAACAGGTCGTTGACGGTGTGCGGGAGGTGTTTAACGCTAAGAGAAAGCAGCAGCCAGCACAGCAGACGATCCATTGCAAGCACAGGCGCGAGAACAATGGTGTTTGTCCACACCACAACCTGCACTGCGGGTGGCCTAAGTGCAACGAACCAGAGCAGCCAGCACAGCAGGAGCCGGTGGCGTGGAAAGACAAAATTTATGGAAACCTGCACCACCAAGACTTTGGCAACTCGATTCCCCTCTACACATCCCCACCAGCAAGCAAGCCGCTGACGCTGGGGCAGAAGCAAAGACTGTGGAGCAGCCTTGGAAACAAACCGACACTGAAAGACAGAGTGAACGCTTTCGGCCTTGCCATCGAAGCCGCCCACGGCATCAAGGGGGACGCATGACCTGCCCAGACTGCGAACGACACAAGCTCAGCGCCTCCATGTGGCGCAACAAGGCCTACGAGGCAAGCGGAACGCCGCTGCCATGGAATCCGGAAGAGCTGCTGCTCAAGGAGTATGAGCGTGGCCGCGCCGATGGTGCTGTGGCCGAGCGTGAGGTTTTGCGATCCGTTATGAAACAGATGATTGATGCGTACACGCTATCCAGCTATCCGGGCGGTTTCAGGCCAAGAGGAGAAGCCAAATGACCAACGACGAACTCAGAGACAAGATGCTGGCGTTCATCGAGACGCGAGACGGGGACTACTTTGATGAGTGGTACGCCTCTCCCCGAGACTTCGCCGCCACGATCCTGTCCGACTTCTCAGAGTATCTCGGCATCGAGCTTGTCGTGCCAGCGTACATCCCGAGAAAGACAAGACCTCAGGTTGACCGTGAGGCGCTGCTCAAGGCGCTGATACCCGGCATCCGAGATCTGTTCGACATCGAGTACAAGAAGATGGACGAGAAACTGCAACAGGAATGGAACAAGCAAGGAGAAATGAAATGATCAACGTATACCCCATCAAGATCGAGGCCGTCGATGAAGATGGTCAAGTGCAGTTCACCATGGAGACGTTCGACGCGCACTGCGCCACGGTCGAGATCAAGACCGTCATTGGGCCGGGCAACATCGACCAACTGACTGCGGCCATGCGCCGTGCCGTCGTGATGCTGGAGCTGAAGTGAGACCGGACAGCCCCTGCATCGCAGTCTGCACCACGCTCTACGACGAGAAGTGCAAGGGCTGCGGCCGCACTTACGTCGAAGTGGCCCAGTGGAACGGTATGACGCCAGAGGAGAAAGAAGCCGTCTGGAAGCGCATCGACGCCGAGGGTACGTGGTGGAGGTACAACCGATACAAAGACAGGGTTGCAGAGTAAATGCGGCCCATCTATGAATCCGATGCAGACCTTGCCAACGAGGCGCAGGTCATGGCCATCCTGTCAGGCAAGTGGGGTGCGCAGTTTCACAAGCTGCCCATCAAATACCACATCGACTACGCCGCCGCGAAAGACGGCATCGTGGTGGCCTACGTCGAGGTCAAGGTCCGCAGGTACTCCATGGACCAGATCGACAAGTGGGGTGGCTACATGCTCAGCGTGGCCAAGCTACAGACCGCGCAGCAGCTATGCCACATCAGCAAAGCCGTCTTCTGTCTCGTCGTCCAGTGCACCGATGGCCTGTACTGGGCGGCCATCAAAGACTTCTCAGAGTTCCCAGTCGTGATCACCGGCAGGTCAGACAGAGGCGACGCACAAGACATAGAGCCGTGTGTGCTGATTCCAAAAAGCCGGTTTACCCAAATGATTAACCAACAAGAAACGGAAAACTAATGAGCAACATTAAATCACTTCGTGGCGGACCAATACCAACATCAGAACCAAATCAGTCGTTGATCGCCGCGCTAAAAGACATACTGGCAGATGCGGAGTCTGGCCGACTGCAGTGCTTCTTTGCCGCTGGCTTTCTTGCCGACGGTCTAAGAATGTCATGCGTCCTTGGTGATCACTCCAATGTCTACGAAGTCATTGGGTCCATTGAAATGCTCAAGCAAGACTACATCAACAACCACACACAACAGCTATGACACCACTCGTAAAAGAAATGGTCTCTCTCAGCGTAGAGGTGGCCGTGGACTTCCACTGGTTCGACATCACAAGCTGCTACCAAGACAGCGTTGAAATCGACCCAAACACGCTTGAACTGAAACTGCCGTTCCAGAAGTCCGCCCTCGTGTGGCAGCAGCCAGACGGCCTGAAAGCCCTCGCCCTGTGCGTCCAAGGCGAATACGGCGCAGTAGTGTCCGGGTACGTCATGTCCGAAACCAAATACGACAAGATCGACACGTTCGCATACTTGGTCAAAGACGGACAGACTAGAGTGCAAAAACAAAACGGCCAGATGTTCAGCCACCTCACAGATGCCAGAGAGGTTGCATTCATTGGGATGATCTGCGCCTTCCTGATCTCGCTTCAAACCGAGCCGATTCAGACCTACATCCCATCCAAAACATCAAGCCACGACAAGCGCGTTCGCAAGGGCAAGAAGCCCCTGTATGACTGGAAGACCATACTGATCGAACCCCCCAAGCCAAAAGGCCCAAACCAAGGCGGAACGCATGCCAGCCCGCGATGGCACGAGCGCAGAGGCCACTGGAGAACAACAAGATCAGGGAAAAAAGTCTGGGTCAAAAACTGCGAGGTCGGAGACAAATCCAAAGGAGCCGTCTTCCACGATTACCAGATCTAAGAAGCCCGCCAAGTGCGGGTTTTTTACGCCCGGGCCAAGGCGGTAAAGAGGGCAAGGGGCCTATCTACTATATTTTCACCCAAAGACCCCCCTACCCCCAGCGGCGGGAGGTAGGAAGGAACAGGTTTCACCCCCCGAAGGGATCGTCATGCTACGGATTTGAACCGTATGCCCCCGGCTTGACGATGCGACCAGCCGCACGGATTGTTCAGGAACTGCCCCCTAGACTTGCGTCATACCGTGTCGCGGTTTACTTCCGAGCAGCCCCACTTGCGGCCCCTACTACGTGCGGAGTACGGTCGGGCCAAAAGCAAAAACCCCGCAAGATGCTCTGTGGTCTTGGCTCTTGGCGAGAGCAGCAGCGAGACGATTGAAATAGAAGGCAAAAGCCTCGCTCGCTACCTGACAAGACCACACAGTACCCTGCGGGGTTCTTCCTTCTATTTCATCGTCAGTTGCCACACCGACGACTGCAGTATATCAAACAATGCCAAGGCTTTGCAAGACCCTGCATGACACAGGGTGACACAGGATGACGCCCTCCTACGGAGAGTGCGCACTGTACTGGGTAGAGGGTAAAAGCGACATGATGTCGCATTTGGAGAGGTTGTTGGCGGCCAAGAGGCCTGACGCGAGCCGGACGCGCTTAACCAACACGGCTGGGGACTGAGCAGGTCGTGCTGGCCCCCTAGAAAGGCACACAATCCCCATGCGTGATGGTGCCAGCTACCGCAGTTTCCGTCCCGGCTGGCGCGTGACCTCATAACCGATCAGCGGCTTTCGTTATGGCAGGCAGCGCACAAGACGCTCCACAAGACCAACACGGCTGGGGACTGGAGTCGGCAGATGGGTTCTCATGTGTCCATCTCTCTCAGCGGATTCCTACTTAAAGGCAATCCCCATGCGTGCTGGCCCCCCAGAAAAAACCCCCCACGTCTGAGGTGGGGGGACCTTTAACCAAGGAGAACCAGATGAAACTGCGACCCACTCGTCGCGACTCAATCTTACCCGCACGCTTTCAGCAAGGCAAGAGCGGCCTCCACAGAGTTGACCACGTGCAAGTTATCCCCGGGCCACTCACGGTGGAACTTCTCCTCCGCGGGCGTCAATGCCTGCGCTGACGGCGGCTTCCTGCCATCCTTGACTTCAAGCAACAAAGTGTTGCCGCGATACCACACCAGCAGGTCATACGCCCCCTCGTCGTTGACCTTCTTGACGTAAGCACCGCACGCCTGCAGAGCGCTCACGATCTGATCTTCCCCGGCATCCCGTCTGGCAGCTCGTCGCATTAGGGTAAGTCCTTAGAAAAAAACATATTGCATTCATTGTCTCATGTGTTGACTGGTCTGGGAATCTACCTGTTATAATCGAGTCAAACCTAACACACAGGAGTAGCAGATGGAGAAGCAACAGGATCAGTTAGAAGAGGCCCGCCGCGGTCTGGTGGAAGCATCGGATCTCGCACACAAGATGGCCGAGTTCGTCGTTGGCGAAACAGAGTCCGCGAAGAAAGCGATCTTTGCATCCGGGATTCTGTACGCATCGCTGGCATCCATGCACGGTATGACGATGCACCAAGCCATGGATCTGCTGATGCAGGTCTATCGCCGTCATGAAGAGTTCATGAAGGAGCAGGGCAATGAATGAGATCGACACAGGCGGGCCAGCGTTTCCAAACGTAAGCATCAAGACCGAGCATGGTATTGAGGTTTGGGGCGATAGCGGCATGCACCTGCGCGACTACTTTGCGGCCAAGGCGATGCAAGCCGACATGGCAGATGGAATCCATGAAAGCGACTTTGCGTGGAGCGCGGCGCGTTCATACAAGATGGCAGACGCCATGCTGAAAGCGAGGAAGCAATGACCCCCACCATGCACCTGCGCTTTGTCGAGAAGGACATGATGGTCCCTCACCCTACGCAGAAGAACGTCATGTTTGTCAAGACGATCAGCATCCTGCAGCAGAAGTGGGAAGAAACCAACGCCAAAACTGGCGAGATAAAAGAAGTCTGGAAAGACGTACCGAAAGAACAACTGTGAAGCTCACCAACAACTTCAACCTGCCGGACACGATTGTCAACGTCATCCGCCGTCCGCAGTACGACAAGGGCGACAGCCAGATCAGCGCCACCGAGATTCTCAACTCGCCGCGGATCGTACAACTCAAGCGCAAGCATTGGGATCTGCTGACCGAAGACGCCAGCGATATGGTCTGGTCCCTCTTCGGTTCTGCCGTACACAACGTGCTACAGCACGGAAAGGACGACCACCACATCGTCGAGCAGCGCGTGTTCGTTGAGTTCGAAGGCTGGAAGATCAGCGGTGCCATCGACCTGCAGGAAGTCTACGAAGACGGCACGATCATCAGCGACTACAAGGTCACCAGCGCATGGACCGTCATGAACGAAAAGGCTGACTGGCACAACCAGCTCAACCTATACGCATGGCTGCTGCGCATGAAAGGCAAGAACGTCAAGGGCCTGCAGATCGTTGCCATCGTGCGCGACTGGAACCGACGCGACGCCAAGAACAAAGAGGGTTATCCTTCTGCCCCCGTCACCGTCATCAACATCCCCCTGTGGACGTATGAAGACCAAACGGCATACGTGAAGAAGCGACTCGCCCTTCACAACGATGCTTTCTTCGCTGCACACACCAACGAAGGAATGCCACTGTGCACGCCTGATGACATGTGGGAAAAGCCCACCGTCTACGCCATCATGAAAGAAGGCGGCAAGCGTGCAAAGAGCGTCCACTCCACAAGAGAAGACGCCGAAGAGAACCTCCCCGCAAAGGGCTACTTTGTGGAGGTACGTGAAGGATCGCGCACCCGCTGCGAATCCTTCTGTCAGGTCGCGGAGTATTGCGATCAATTCAAAGACTACAAAAAGGAAACCACATGAGCAACTTCCTGCAAATAGGCTTGTTCGCTTGGATAGTCGGTGCATGGTTGACGCACGTCATCACCTGCATCGCAACATCTAAGTGGCTGCTTCTCATCGCTGGCGCAATCGTCTTCCCGGTTGGATGCGTCCATGGCACTGGCGTCTGGTTTGGCGCGTTCTAAGGAATCAAAATGAAATACACAATCAGCATCACCAAAGACGAGTACGACTTCATCATGAAGGCCGTCGCGCAGTACGTCGAAGACCTGAAACAGAAGATGACAGACCAAGCTCAAACTTGGCTTGTCAAGACTGAAGACAACAAGATCATCGCAACCACAAAGGAAGCACGATGGGGATACAAGAAAGACGGCACGCCGAAAAAACGTCCGGGCAGAAAGGCTTCATGATGAAACTCAAATCACTGCTCTTGCCCGACATTGACATCTACCCGATCAGCGAAAATCTGCTGCACGGCCCAGTCACTCCCGAGGTCATCCAGTATCTAAACGAGCGCAACGAACAGAAGCGCCAAGCATCCATTCAGTACCTTGGAACCAAGTGGCTGCTGCACCCTGAAAACATGAAACGGAAAGAAGCATGAGCGAGAACCACTACATCAAACTGGCGTCAGTCGATGTCAGCAAAGAGATCGAGAAGAAGCAGAACCTGTCCTACCTCTCGTGGTCTTTTGCCGTTGACAAGCTGATGCGCCAAGACCCGATGGCCAACTGGGAGTTCCATCCGCCAGAGATGTACGGCGAGACCATGATGGTGTCCTGCACAGTCACGGCTTTCGGCAAGCCAATCAAGATGCACCTGCCGGTCATGGACCACAAGAACAACGCGGTCAAGAACCCGGACGCAACCATCGTGAACAAGAACATGATGCGCTGCTTGGTCAAGGCCATCGCCTGCCACGGTCTGGGCATCAACGTCTATGCCGGTGAAGACCTGCCTCTGGACGAAGACGGCCACGCCACCAAGCCCGCGCCGAAGGCCAAGGCCCCGGTCGCCCAAAGGGCTGAGCCTGCACCCGCCCACATCGAGGGACGCGAAGGCCCATGGCAACTGAAGGTCGATGTCACCCCTGCTGAAGGCAACTTCACGGTGTGGGCAGAGATCGTCATGGAGTCCACGAAGCTCATGCTGGAGCAGGCGCAGAGCGAAGCGGACACCATGGCCATCTTCCGCAACAACAAGAACATCTACACCCGCCTTGAGCAAGAGCCGGGCAGCAACGCATATCAAGCCCTGCTTGAGGAATTCAAAGCAGCCAAAGCCCGTTTCAAGAAGAAAGAAGCATGAAGTTCCGCAAGAAGCCCGTGGTAATCGAGGCCACGCAGTGGTTTAAGAACGGCGACCACCCCGCCGTCAAGTTGACAAACGGAGGGAAAGATCCCCTGATTCAAACGCTCGAGGGGCCGATGTTCGTGACCCCCGGCGACTGGATCATCACCGGCGTGAAAGGCGAACACTACCCGTGCAAACCAGACATATTTGAAGCAACTTACGAAAGAGTAGAAGCATGAACAACATCACCATCGCTGGCACCGCTGGCAAAGACGCAGAAGTCAAATACCTCAACGACGGCACAGCCATCGCCTCCTTCTCCGTGGCCGACAGCCAAGGCAAAGACAAGACGGTCTGGTGGAACTGCTCCCTGTTCGGCAAACGCGCCGACGCACTGGCACCCTACATCCTCAAGGGCACCAAGGTCACCGTCTCCGGTCAGGTCACAGAAGAAGTCTGGACCGACAAGAACGGCCAAGAGCGCAAGTCCATGAAGGTGCGGGTCAACGACATCGCCCTGCAGAGCAAGTCCGAGCAGCGTGAAGCGCCGGTCCAGCAACGGCAAGAAGCCCCGGTTGACGACTCCGATGTGCCGTTCTGAGCATGAAGACTCTTCAATTTGAGGCTGTCAAAATAGCCCTAAAGCAGGACAAGACGGGCTACGTTCTCACGCTGAACGTGCATCCAGAGGACGTACCCGTTGATTTGCTGCGTGATTTTGTGGGCGCGAGGTATCAAGTGGTAATGGTCAGACTCAACGACGAAAACAGGCCGATGAACAGGGATGCGGAATACTCCCGCGACGCTGTTAGAACGGCGGGCATTTTGTGCAGAGACAAAGACTTTGCCGCTTACCTGCTTGAGAACAACCAGATCTTTGAGGCCTCCGAGGCCGCAGTTATCGAATGGCTCAAGCAGGAACTGGACATCCAATCCCGCACAGAACTCAAGGAAGATGCGGCCAAGGCCCATCGCCTCTACACCATCAAACAAAATTACGAACTATGGAAAAACGCCTGATCCCCTACTCGGTGCACCTGCCCGAGGAAATCTACAAGCAACTCAAGGCCGCGGCCGGTGAGCGCAAGGCATCGGCCCTCGTGCGGGACGCCATCACCATGATTGTTTCCGGCGACGACGAGTTCAACGCCGGTTACAACAAGGCGGTCCAAGATGTCATCTCCATCATCCATGGCGACAACTGGTGCAAGTACGTGGGAGTGAGCGGCAAATCGTTCGCCTCCTACATCGAGGAAGAGCTACTCGCCCCCATGATCGTTCCTCAAAACACGAAGGGGAAGAAGAATGCCAAGAAAAAAGCCTGATGGGATCGAGTCCCTCGTGGCCAAGCAGGATCCGGTGTCCATCCAAGAAATCACTTTAATGGACTTCTACGCCTCTTTTGCCCTGCTTGGTACCTCACCCATGACCGCGCCTGAAGAGGCCGCCAAAGAAGCGTTTGACCGCGCCGAAGCCATGCTTAGAGAAAGAAAGGAAAGAGTGTGAACAGCATCAACGACTGGAGCGAGTTTCTCCTGTGGGCCGAGAAGAACCTCAAGGACATGGAGAAGAAGATCCTGCACAACACCTACGACATGGACGAGATCCGATTCCATGCCGCCTGCATCAAAGAGAGCATAGATAAGACCGTTCTCTGGGCAGAGAATGCAAAGCAAAAATAAGCCATCCATGACGGCGGCCGAACGTCGCCACGTTGCACACATCAAAGAGATGAACTGCATCGTGTGCGACGCATCCGGCCCCAGCGAATGCCACGAGATCAACCAAGGTCAGTGGTTTACATCCATGCCACTGTGCGCAGACTGCCACCGCGGCAGCCTCAATGGCATCCACGGCCAGCAAAGAATGTGGAAAGTCAAACGGCTGGACGAACTCTCAGCCCTCAACCTGACCATCCAGAAACTGTTGGAAGATAGGTAACCGGGTTACAATCCGGTGCACCTATCTGCACTTTAGTCCAGAAGCAAGTCGAAGAGGCTTAAACGTTTAAGCCTCCTGATGTAACCAAGTTTCAGTCCTTGAGCGCCTCAACCCTTGCGTTGAAGCTCTCCATGGTCCTGCGGATCTGCTCCTCGACAGCCTTCACGGATTCACGAGGGGCACCCTTTTCCACCAACTGCTCTTTGCGCTTGCGCAGCTTCTGAATGTTGGTGTACGTCTTGCGTGCAAGCGGGGCCAGACGAGCCTCTGGATTTTCCTGCATGTACTCCGTGACCGGCTGGCCCGAAGAACGACGGCCCTTGATTTCATTCTCGTGCTCGTTGAGCAGGGTCATGTTCTTGTAGAACCGGTTGGACTCAGCGGCAGAGCCCTTGGTCTCGCCATAGAAGCGGCCGACCAGAGGGATCTTGTACGTTGGCAGCTCTTCGCCGGTTATGCCCTTGGTGACGGTCTGCTCCAGCTTCGTGGCCTCACGACCCAGACCGCCGAATGCTTGGCCGATCAGGTAGTCGATCTGGTCAGGCGTCGGAGACAGCACGCCCGGACGGAACTCAGTGCCGCCAGAAGCGTAGTTCAGGAACTTGGCCAACTGGGTGGAGAACATCGTGGCCGTGTCTTTGGCCCGTGTGTAGCCCGGGGTCGGGTCCAGATTGCTGAAGTCCTTGCGGGCAATCGGCTTGCCCGTCCAGTCGCCGCTCTCCGACAGCGCAACAAA
>JACCDY010750386.1_pt1 | contig 48726 bp, 46 predicted proteins | sample 7446391 | NCBI WGS metagenome assembly JACCDY01 (sample SAMN15323451, study PRJNA562643) | freshwater metagenome | isolation source: river surface water | place: USA:Blue River Watershed | collected 2017-08-18
ATGCGTTTTGATTTGTCTGATCCTGCCAAAGGTCCTCAGGGCTCGGTGTTGGTCGAGGGCTTTCAAAACTCATGGTTAAGTTCTGGATTTGGTGGAGATGTCTCACAGTTCGAGGGCTTTGACATCAATAACTATGCAGGCTTAGATAATGGCGATGCAATGGTTATGTACAACCGTTATGTGTATTCCGTTGGCGGTATGGCCATGGCTGCATCTAGTGGCTTAAGTAAGCAAAATAACTTTTACTACCGATTTGATGCCGATGGCACCTTTAATAGAATTGAAGTTGACGCGACCCAGGTCTCGCAGTTGGTAACTGCTGAAATGCAACAAAATGGCAATTTGAATGCAAGCTTTGGCACGGGTGCAATTGGCCAAATTCCATGCTACTTTAAGTCTGCAGATCGCGACAAGTTTTATTTCGCAATTCCTTTTGCTGCAATGGTAAATAACGGAGGGGCACAAACCAGTGTCAATAAATCCCTGATCGTATCGGCTGTGCGACCTGACGCATCAGCAACATCGCTCAGTGTAAGTAGATACACAACAAGCTTGCTTTGTGCGAATACTTGGAATACTACAACGCCATACTATGTCATTAATGGAGAATATTACAACTTGGATACCAGCTGGTACTGGGATCCAAACACCAACACCGGTGGTAACCAGACGTCTCTGATAAAAAAGGACTTTGGCTTCGCAACCGAAACGCCACAAGACGACGTGGTCTACAAAATATCGACTAGCAATTCTTGGTGGGGCGGTAAGTCAATGTATGTGAGCGCAAATTATTTGTATATGAAATCACCATATACAGGTGGTTGGTCTATGGGGTCTACGCCTGGAGACACGCTGGAACGCTTTGACCCAGCTACTTTCAACAACACGTTGGCGGTGGGGTCTCAATTAGGTAGCGCATTAACTATTTTGACGAGCTCAGATAATATTTCAATACAAAGTATTTCATCTGATGCTGCCGATGACAATTTAAAAATTGTGGGTCGAAAAACAGATGATGCTGACTTGTTGAAAGTTTACGGAACTGTTGATGCCCTAGGCTCCTTAATTTGGGCCCCGCAAACATCCGTGACATATTCGCCGGTGACAATTCTGAAACTGTGATTCTTAAGTAGAGAAAAAAGCGACCTAAGGGTCGCTTTTTTAATGGTGAAATTAATATGCAGAGAGTAGCGCGTTCAAGTGTGCTTTGTGCTCAGCCGTCGCGTATGGCAACAACAAGCTCAACACACTCTTAGCCCCGCGCAGCAGCGATACCTGTGCACTCTCGGGCTCTAACGCGTGGCGCGGGTCGCGCACGTATTCGTAGCTCAGCCACCACGTCAGCATCACCACCATGTGTGTGGCGGTGGCTTCGCGTTCGCTCACGGTGATTGCCAATGCGCCGTCGTGCTCTAGGCTATCCAGCAGCGTGCGAAATGCGGTGGTCTTGTGCAGCAGCGCGTCTTTGATGTGGGTTTCTAACTTACGGTTCTTGCTCAGCAAGTCGTTCAAATCGCGGTACAAAAAGCGGTATTGCCACACAAGCTCAAACAAGGTGTGCATGAAAAACCATGCATCTTCCACATCGTGCACGCCGGGCGCTGCGTCTAGCAGTTCATCCAGCGACGCCTCGTAGCGGTTGAACAGCGCCGTGACCAGTTCCTCTTTGGCGGGGTAGTGGTAGTAAAGGTTGCCGGGGCTGAGGTTGAGCTCGGACGATATCAATGTGGTCGACACATTGGGCTCGCCAAATCGGTTGAAGAGGTCGAGCGTGACCTCCAAAATCCGCTCTGCGGTACGACGTGGCGCTTTCTTTGCCATGTTTACTTATTGGGGTCAGAGCCCAATTAATTTTTGGCTGTTTTCTTAACTGGCGCTTTCTTTGCGGCAGTTTTAGCGGCGGGCTTAGCTGCCGGCTTCGCCTTCGCTGCAGCTTTTGGTTTCACACCCAGCTGTGCTTCCAGCGCAGCCACACGGGCATGCAGCGCTTTCAGCTCAGCGGCTGACGGCACGCCCAAACCATGCATAGCTTTGGCCACACGCTCTTCAAAAATGCCTTCTAGCTTGCCCCATTGCCCAGTGGCGCGTTCGTTCAAAGTGCTTGCAGCTTGCGTAACTTTTTGCGTGGCCTCTGCCAGCTTTTCTTCGGCTGTGGTGTGCACCTTACGTTGCATGGTGATGCCGTCGCTCACCAGCTTTTCAAACGCCTTGGTGCCGTCTTGTTGCGCCTTGGCAAATGCGCCTAAGCCAGCCAGCCAAATTTGCTGCGCTTGCTCTTTCACGTTGTCAGACATGGCGGCGGGATCGAATGGGTTTTTGGTAGACATGTGGGTACGCTTTCAAACAAAACATAAAACTGCACTTTAACGCCGAGTGCAGCCAAACACCACATGAAGTTTAGTTAGACTTCGCAAACAATGAGTAGCGAAAAACCCGAGACAACCCATCAAGCTTGGTATGTGGTGCATACCAAGCCCCGCCAAGAAACCCGTGCGCTTGAAAACCTGCAAAACCAAGGGTTCAATTGCTTCTTGCCCACCCTGCAAGTGCAAAAGCTGCGCAGTCAAAAAGTGCAGACCATCACCGAGCCCATGTTCAGCCGCTACCTGTTTATTCAGCTAGACGACACCACGCAAAACTGGGGGCCCATCCGTTCAACCATGGGCGTCAGCAAGCTGGTCAGCTTTGGCCCGCAGCCTGCCAAAGTGCCAGCTGAGTTCATCGCATTTTTAAAAGACGCACCACCCGAAACCCTAGAGCGCATGTTTGCTCCCGGTGACAACGTGCAAGTTGCCAGCGGCCCGCTGCAAGGGTTAGAAGGCAAATACATCGCCCATGATGGCGAAACGCGTGCTTTTGTATTGGTCGATTTGTTAGGGCAACCGCAAAAGCTGCGCATGGCTGTGGAGAGCTTGCGCGTGGTGTAAGCTTTTACCCATGCATCAAGTAGTTCCAGTCATTCTTTGCGGCGGCTCTGGCACGCGACTGTGGCCTCTGTCGCGCGCGGGTTTTCCAAAACAATTCTTGGTTTTATCGGGCACGACCAGTTTGTTTCAGCAAGCCGTTGAGCGTGTCAATCGTTTGGCCGCGCCAGACATCACGGTGGGCAACACCTTGGTGGTGACCAACGAAGAACATCGCTTCCTGTCGTTAGAGCAGCTGCGTGAGCTAAAGAATATCCAAGCCACTTTGTTGCTAGAGCCCACAGGGCGCAACACCGCGCCCGCGCTCACATTGGCCGCGCTGCAAGCCACGCAAGACGGGCAAGACCCCATTTTGGTCGTCACCCCCGCAGACCAAACCGTGCAAAACCCAGCGGCATTTAAAACGGCGCTTCAGCAAAGCATTCGCGCCGCTGCAAATGGTGGCATCGTTATTTTGGGCATCACGCCCGACAAGCCCGAAACAGGCTACGGTTACATTCAGCAGTCTGGTGCTGTGGGTGCGCATGGTGAATACACCGTCGCTCAGTTTGCCGAAAAACCAAGTTTAGAAGTTGCTAAGGCGTACTTGGCCGATGGCCAACACACATGGAACAGCGGCATGTTTGTGCTGCGTGCCAGCACATGGCTTAAAGCCTTGCAGCAATTTCGCCCTGACATCGCTGCAGCCACGCAAGCAGCTTGGCAATCAAACACTGTCGATACACCTTTCATCCGCCCTAACAAAGAGGCCTTCAGCCAAGTGCCTTCCGAGTCAATCGACTACGCCGTCATGGAAAAGTGTCCAAGCTCTAGCTATCCCATTCACATGGTGCCGCTAGACGCTGGCTGGAGCGACCTAGGCGCGTGGGACGCCGTGTGGCAAGTCAACCAAGACGGCCACCAAGATGCCCAAGGCAACGTGGTGCAAGGCGACGCCTTGTTGGTCGACACTTCCAACACCTTCATACACGCCAGCAGCCGCCTGGTGGGCACTGTGGGCGTGAGCAACCTCATCGTGGTGGAAACCGCTGATGCTGTGCTGGTCGCCGATCGATCGCAAAGCCAACACGTTAAGAAACTGGTGCAGCAGCTAGAAGTGCAAAAGCGTCAAGAGCTCAACCTGCACCGCAAAGTGCATCGCCCTTGGGGTTGGTACGACAGCATTGACGAAGCTGAACGCTTCAAAGTCAAACGCATCCAAGTCAAACCTGGTGCAAGCCTGAGCTTGCAAAAACACCACCACCGTGCTGAGCACTGGATTGTGGTCAAGGGCACGGCAGAAGTGACGTGTGGCGACAAAGTCACCCTCATTACCGAAAACCAGTCCACCTACATCCCCTTAGGTGAAGTACACCGCTTGGCCAACCCCGGCAGCATTCCATTAGAAATTATTGAAGTGCAATCGGGGAGCTACTTGGGTGAAGACGACATCATTCGATTCGAGGACACTTATGGTCGGGGCTAATGTGAGCGACAAAATTTACGTCGCAGGCCACCGCGGAATGGTGGGCTCTGCCATCGTGCGCCACTTGCTGGCGCAGGGCGTAGCGCAAAGCCAAATCGTTACTCGCACTCATGCCGAGCTAGACCTGACCAACCAAGCCGCAGTGCACGCCTTCTTCCAGCAAGAACAACCCACACAGGTGTACCTCGCTGCAGCCAAGGTGGGCGGTATTCATGCCAACAACGTCTACCCCGCTGACTTCATCTATCAAAACCTCATGATGCAAGCCAACGTCATTGAGGCTGCATTCCAAAGCGGTGTGCAAAAGCTTTTGTTCTTAGGCTCTAGTTGCATCTACCCTCGCATGGCGCAGCAGCCCATGCGCGAAGACGCATTGCTCACTGGCGCGCTTGAGCCCACCAATGAACCCTACGCCATTGCCAAAATTGCAGGCATCAAGCTGTGCGAAAGCTATAACCGCCAATACGGTGCAAGCCACGGCGTGGACTACCGCAGCGTCATGCCCACCAACCTCTATGGCCCGGGCGACAACTACCACCCCGAAAACAGCCACGTCATCCCTGCGCTCATTCGCCGGTTTCATGAAGCCACGCTGACCAACGCACCCAGCGTTGCGATTTGGGGCACAGGCACACCGCGCCGCGAGTTTTTGTATGTAGACGACATGGCCGCAGCCAGCGTGCACGTCATGCAGCTGCCCAAAACCACGTACGACCAACACACCACGCCCATGCAAAGCCACATCAACGTGGGCAGTGGCTCGGATGTGACCATTGCCGAAGTGGCTCAGACCATCGCCCAAACTGTGGGCTTTACTGGTCAAATTGAATTCGACACATCCAAGCCCGACGGCGCCCCACGCAAGTGGATGGACAGCTCGCGCCTCAACGCCCTAGGCTGGCACGCCAAGGTAGATTTACAACATGGCCTTGCTGCCGCCTATCAAGACTTTGTGAGCAAACTATGACAAACTCCACCCAACCCAAAGTAGCCCTCATCACCGGCATTACCGGCCAAGACGGCTCATACCTTGCTGAGTTTTTGTTGGAAAAGGGCTACATCGTGCACGGTATCAAGCGCCGAGCCAGCTCGTTCAATACCCAACGTATTGACCACATTTATCAAGACCCACATGTAGAGCATGCCAACTTCAAACTGCACTATGGTGATCTGAGCGACACCAGTAACCTCATCCGCATCGTGCAAGAAACACAGCCGGACGAGATTTACAACCTTGGCGCACAAAGCCATGTGGCTGTGTCATTCGAGTCCCCTGAATACACCGCTGATGTAGACGGCATTGGCACCTTGCGCTTGCTAGAAGCCATCCGCATCTTGGGCCTCGAAAAGAAAACCCGTTTCTACCAAGCCAGCACCTCCGAGCTCTATGGCTTGGTGCAAGAAACCCCGCAAAAAGAAACCACACCTTTCTACCCACGCAGCCCCTACGCCGTGGCCAAAATGTATGCGTATTGGATCGTGGTCAACTACCGCGAAGCCTATGGCATGTACGCCTGCAACGGCATCTTGTTTAACCACGAAAGCCCGCGCCGTGGCGAAACCTTTGTCACTCGCAAAATCACCCGTGGCTTAGCCAACATTGCGCAGGGCTTAGAACAGTGCCTGTACATGGGTAACCTAGACGCCCTGCGCGACTGGGGCCACGCCAAAGACTACGTGCGCATGCAATGGATGATGCTGCAACAAGACCAGCCCGAAGACTTTGTCATCGCCACCGGTGTGCAATACAGCGTGCGCCAGTTCATCGCATGGAGCGCCGAAGAGCTGGGCATTACATTGAAGTTTGAAGGCAAAGGCGTGGATGAGACAGCCACTGTCGCCGCCATCAGTGGTGCCAACGCGCCGGGCCTCAAGGTGGGCGATGTGGTGGTCAAAATCGACCCGCGCTACTTCCGCCCAACAGAGGTAGAAACCTTGCTGGGCGACCCCAGCAAAGCCAAAGCCAAACTTGGCTGGACGCCAGAAATCACTGTGCAGCAAATGTGCGCTGAAATGGTAGCCACCGACTTAGACGAGGCAAAAAAACACGCGCTGCTCAAAAAGCACGGCTACAACCTCAATGTGAGCGTTGAATAATTTGAGTGTGAACAGCTTGCCCAAGACAAACTTTATCAAAGTCCAAACTCTCAAATTTGTCATTTCCAGTAGATAATCGAAGGCTTCGCTTTTGAGTGATAGGCGGTAGCGTGCCTGCGACAAATTTGTAAATAAAAAGTTCGTGTCCACACAAGCCTCGTCCACCTTGCCGCAGCACATTGCCATCATCATGGATGGCAATGGCCGCTGGGCTCAAAAGCGCCACATGCCACGCACTGTGGGGCATGCCAAAGGTGCGTCGGGCGTCAAGGCCTTGGTGGAGTATTGTGCAAAGCAGGGCATCAAGTGCCTGACCCTTTTTGCCTTCAGCACCGAAAACTGGAGCCGCCCAGCTGACGAAGTCAGCACCCTCATGGGCCTGTTTGTGCAGTACCTTGAAAAAGAAATGGCCGCACTTGCTGCCGCAGGCGTGCGCCTAAAGGTCATTGGCAATGTCGATGGTTTTGCACCCGAGCTGCAAACCCGCATACGCGCTGCCGAGGCCGCCACCCAGCATAACCAAGCCATCACCCTGTGCGTGGCTGCCAACTATGGCGGCCAGTGGGATGTGGTGCAGGCTGTTAAAAACTGGCAAACTGCCAACCCCACACTCAATGCAAGCCAGCTCACGCAAGACCAGCTGGCGCAGCACCTCAGCACCGCTGGCATGCCTGAAGTTGACTTGCTCATCCGCACGGGCGGCGAGCAGCGCATCAGCAACTTTTTGCTGTGGCAAGCGGCCTATGCCGAGCTGTACTTTACTGACGCTCTGTGGCCTGAGTTTGACGAGGCCGAGCTAAGCAAAGCCTTGCATTGGTATGCCACCCGCGAGCGCCGTTTTGGCAAAGTAACCCATTCACACCTAGAAAAAGCCGCATGACAGAACAAGCCGTAAGCCACTACGAAGACGATGAAATAAGCCTGCTAGATATCTTGGTTACTTTGGCCGAGTCGTGGAAGTTGTTGGTTTTTGGACCTTTGGCTGCCGCTGTGTTGGCTGGTGCGTTGAGCTTTTTGTGGCCTAAAACGTTTGAGTCAACCGCCATTGTTCGACTGACAGAGGCTGAGGTGGCTTTGGTAGGGGCTGCCCCAGTGCTAGATCCACTCATTGTGAAGTTTGATTTACTGCCTGAATTTGATGGCAACCAAGACGATGCCCGCGCTTATTTAGCCAAGAAAATAACCGGTAAGTTTGATAAAAAAACAGGCATGTCCACTATTACCACCATTGCTGCCACGCCAGAGCGCGCGCAAGCCATGGGGGTGGCTGCCATCGATGCATTGCTGCTAGAGCTATTGCCCAAGGGTAAAAACAAAGATCAAATAGAGCAAACCATCAGCAGTAACGAAGGCATCATTGCCAACGATACCGATGCGGTTGAGCAGTTGAAGAGGCAAATGGGAAAGGCGGGCCTTAACGACGCAGGCCTAGAGGTTGTGATGAAGCACTACGCTACGCTGAGTGCTGAAGTTGCCCGCAAAGAGCTGGAAAATGTTGAGCTAAGAAAAAGCTTAACTGTCAAAGGCGCTGAGGTTTTTGTGCAGCAGCCTAGTTTGCCCCATCGTAAAACATCGCCAAAGCGCAGCGTGTTTGTGTTGCTAGCCTTGTTTGCTTCCGGATTTGCTTTGCTGTTGTTTGTGTTTATGCGTAATGCGTGGCAGGCTGCTGTGAAAAATCAAAAGTCTGCACATAAAATTACTCGGATAAAGCGTTCGTTTTTGACATAAGCTCTAAATTAAGGTTGCCGGATAGTGCTGCTGCCAAACCCGTTCCAGCAAAAAAGCGGCATGCTCAAGCGTCAGCCTTTATAGCAATGATCAACCTAAAATCGCCGAAATGTATCCCGACATTTACCAGTCCGAGAGTCAGTTAGGGGGGGGCTTTCTAATTGCAGCCCTCGACTGTCTCATCTCAAAGCCGACGAAATCTTCTGGCTGCAAAGATCCTTTCAACTGTCTCTCCTCGATCCAAGGGCATTAAGTGTTACGTCAAGTCCTGCATGATCTTTGTTGGACCGCTCTGCGCGAGATGCAGAGCAAGCGCTTGGTGCTGGCAAATGAAGAATCTTGACGGGTGCGGTTGTTCTTTATCTGATCGTCGTTGAGTAGCGAAATGCTTAATTTACTCACAAATTCGACTCAGCAGGCCCGTTCGGTCTCACCCTCTTTGATTAAAACTCTGCGTCACCTTGCAGCTAGCCTGCCCTCACGCCGACGCAAACAACTTGTATTGTTGATTGCACTAATGCTTATTGGAGCACTGGCTGAGCTGCTTAGCTTAGGCGCTATTGTGCCTTTTTTGGCCTTTTTAGCTGATCCGGTGCAAGCGCTGCAGCGCCCGATGGTTGCGCAGGTGGTTTCAATTTTGAGATTAAATAGCTCTAATGAATTGCAGGACGTTCGTTGGAGCCTTACTATGCTTTTCGCTGGCGCCGCTGTTGTCTCAGGGGTGTTGCGATTTTTGTTGAACTATGCAACAGCAAAAATTAACTTTGGTATCGGGCATGAGTTGGGGGCGGAGGTTTACCGTCGCACCCTCTACCAACCCTATGTGACTCATGTAGCCCGTAACAGCAGTATCGTAATGGGCGGTGTAAACAAGGTTGATGTCATTATCCCTGTGGTTTTCAGTGTGCTTACTATCTGCAGCAGTTTTCTTATGGCAATCTTCATCGTTACTGCGCTGATATTGATTGACCCGATGGTGGCAACCGTGGCCCTATTGGGCTTTGGTAGCATTTACTCTGCTGTGTCATTTTTTTCCCGAAATCATTTGGCGCGCAACAGTCGTGCTATCAATACTGCGTTCAACACTCGCATGCAGAGCATGCAAGAAGGCCTGGGTGGCATACGTGATGTATTGCTTGACCATTCTCAATCTGTCTTTTCGAGTCGATTTAACCGCATCGATTTAGCGCTGCGTCAAGCGCAGGCCAGTAATACCATCATTGGCCCCAGCCCACGTTTTGCTGTTGAAGCGTTGGGCATGGTCCTGATTGCGCTGCTCGGCTACAGCATGATAACTGCCGGTGGTGGTATTGCGGCGGCCATACCCACTCTAGGCGCACTCGCGTTAGGTGCGCAACGGCTTATGCCATTGCTGCAGCAGATATATAGCGGCTGGGTAATGGTAGCTGGGAATCGGCAGGTGTTACTAGATGTCGTGGAACTTTTACAGCAACCTGTGGCAGCGGAGTCGCAAGAGCAAATTAAGCCTTTACCGTTCGCATGTGATATTCGTGTAGTCAACGTATCTTATCGCTACCAGCAGCAGTTGCCATTAGTGTTGCATCGGCTAGACCTAACCATTCCCAAGGGGGCAAGGGTAGGTTTTATTGGCACTACAGGTAGTGGCAAGAGCACAGCCATAGACTTGTTAATGGGACTGCTGCAGCCAACCAACGGGCAGATTTTGGTGGATGGTGTACTGCTTACCGGCGTAACCCAGCTGGCCTGGCAGCGCAACGTTGCGCATGTGCCGCAGACCATTTTTCTGGCCGACGGCTCGTTTTCCGAAAACATCGCTTTCGGCGTGCCCCCCGCTCAAATTGACCATGCTCGCGTACGTCAAGCCGCACAGCGAGCGCAAATTTCTGAGTTCATCGAAGCTAGCGCAGAAGGTTACTCAGCCATGGTCGGGGAGCGTGGTGTGCGTCTGTCCGGCGGGCAGCGACAACGTATTGGTATAGCCAGAGCACTTTACAAACAGGCCTCTGTGCTGGTGTTTGACGAAGCTACCAGCGCCCTCGACGGCGAGACAGAAAGCATTGTCATGCAAGCCCTTAACAACTTGGGGCGTGATCTGACCGTGCTTGTGATTGCCCACAGATTGACCACATTGAGTAATTGCGATGTGATCTACCGCTTGGACCAAGGCAGAATCGTCTCAGCCGGGGGATACGATGAGCTTTTTGCCGCTCCAAACATAACCATTCACACGGAAGAAATCTCCCACGATGAGCAATAAGAAAATTTTGATTACTGGTGCCGATGGATTTATCGGCTCACACCTTACGGAAGCGCTAGTTCGCGCGGGCCATGATGTTCGTGCGTTCGTGCTTTACAACTCGTTCAACTCTTGGGGGTGGCTAGACCGTTGTGCATCAGATGTAAAGGGTAGATTTGAGGTGTTTGCTGGCGACGTGCGAGACCCCAATGGAGTGCGTACCGCTATGAAAGACTGCGATGCGGTGCTGCACCTCGCGGCTCTAATTGCAATCCCATATTCATACCATTCGCCCGACACCTACGTTGACACCAACATCAAGGGGACGCTGAACATCGTCCAGGCAGCGCGCGATCTTGGTGTTAGTAAGGTGGTGCAGACGTCGACGAGCGAGGTGTACGGTACAGCGCGCTTCGTGCCTATCACTGAGGACCATCCGCTGCAAGGACAATCACCCTATTCAGCCAGCAAGATCGGCGCAGATCAAATCGCCATGTCGTTCTACGCCTCATTTGGCACACCAGTTACGCTGCTACGGCCCTTTAATACCTACGGCCCACGCCAGTCCGCTCGTGCCGTGATCCCGACCATCATCACCCAGATTGCGCATGGTCAACGTCATATCAAACTGGGCGCAGTGTCACCTACACGTGACTTCAACTACGTGACCGATACAGTTGCTGGTTTCATAGCAGCCCTGGAGTCAGACCGAGGCATTGGTGAGGTCATTAACCTTGGCAGTAATTTCGAAATTTCCATTGGCGATACCGCGCATGCTATCGCTGAAGCGATGGGTACATCTATTGAAATCATTACAGATGAAGAACGTCTGCGGCCTGAAAAGAGTGAGGTTGAGCGTCTGTGGGCATCAAATGCCAAGGCGCGCGAACTCCTCGATTGGCAACCAAAATACGGCAGTCGCGAAGGTTTCTTGCGTGGTCTGACTGAGACGATTGCTTGGTTCCGTGAGCCCGCAAACCTGTCAGCTTACAAAGCCGATATCTACAACCTATAGGCGCCATGAATACGAAACGAAATCTCAATCAGGAGATCGTTCAGGCCATCAAGTCGTTAGTAGATGCTGGGCCGGTAGCTCAGCACGGGTCCCGTTTTTGCTGCAACGAGTGGACCTACCTTAAGGGGGCGTCGACTTAATGTTCGTGTCGTCAGTAGGGGGTGGGCGTGTTAAGAATGATTTGGCTGAATTTGCCTGTGCTCAGCGTGCGGTCGATATGTTTAACGGCGGTAACGACATCTTTCTGATGACGTGCTCGTTGCGGGCACTTATGAATCTCCTGTCGATCTACCGCAACGCGACTAAGGTGCCTGTAGCATTGGTCGAACCACTGGAGCGGCGCTTGATTAATATCCTGAGAAGTCCAGGGCTGCTAAATGTGGTTCCATGAGAAAACCGAAACTGATCCTAATAGGGGCTGGCGGTCACGCCCATGCCTGTGTCGAAGTAATTGAGCAGCATGGTGGTTACGAGATTTGCGGACTGGTTGGAATGCCGGAAGAAATGCATAGCAAGCACCTGGGGTATGAAGTAATTGCTACAGATGGGGACTTGCCACGATTGGTCAAAGACTACCCATACGCCTGTATTACCGTGGGTCAAATTCAAACACCTAGCCACCGCATGCGCTTATATCAGCAGGCTATCGAAATCGGGTTCCAGTTGCCCGCCATCATCGCGCCTAGCGCCCATGTTTCTCGTCACGCTACCGTTGGCGCAGGCAGCATCGTGATGCATAGTGCCATTGTGAATGCTGGCGCTAGGGTCGGTAACAACTGCATCATCAACACACGTGCGCTACTTGAGCACGATGTAGAGGTGGAAGACCACTGCCATATTTCTACTGGCGTCATTCTCAATGGTGACGTAAAAATTGGAATCGGCAGTTTTGTCGGCAGCGGTAGCATCATTAGGGAAGGGCTTACGCTTGGGCAACACTGTGTGATGGGTATGGGCCTCGCTGTGCGGCACAACCAGCCAGACCACGCCCGATTTACAGGACACAATGAATAATGAAAAAACGCACGCTCATCATCGCAGAAGCTGGTGTTAACCATAATGGCGATCTTATGTTGGCCAAGCAGCTAATTGATGCGGCTGCTGAGGCTGGTGCTGATCTTGTCAAATTCCAGACATTCAAAGCTAAGCGCCAAGTCACGCGCACTGCCAAAAAGGCGGAGTATCAAACGCAAGCCATCGGTACCGTTGACTCGCACTACGAGATGTTACGTAAGCTGGAACTGAACTTGACGATGCACCAGGAGTTGATCGCCCATTGCGCCAAGCGAGGTATTGGCTTTTTCTCGACGGGCTTCGACATTGAGAGCATCGATATGCTTATCGGCCTAGGTCAAGACCATTTCAAGATTCCATCGGGTGAAATTACTAACCTGCCATATCTGCGCCATATCGGTCGGCTCAATAAAAACGTCATCATATCAACGGGCATGGCAACCCTTGGCGACATCGAGGCAGCCCTTGATGCGCTCGAGAAGGCCGGTACCGAGCGAAACAAACTAACTATTCTTCACTGTACTACCGAATACCCGACCCCGATGCATGAAGTGAACCTCCGCGCCATGCAGGGCATGGGCGCGGCCTTCCAGGTACCTGTTGGCTACTCCGACCATACCTCGGGTATCGAGGTTGCCATTGCCGCTGTAGCACTTGGGGCGTCGGTGATCGAGAAGCACTTCACTCTAGACCGTACACTGCCAGGCCCCGACCATCAGGCCAGCCTAGAGCCTGCTGAATTGAAGGCCATGGTTGGCGCTATCCGCAACATCGAACAGGCGCTGGGCGATGGCATAAAGCGTCTAACCCCGAGCGAGGCGCGCAATAAGGACGTGGTGCGTAAGTCGCTGGTGGCGGCGCAACCGATCAAAGCTGGCGATGCCTTTAGCGCCCAAAACATGGCGTGCAAGCGTCCAGGTAGTGGGGTTTCGCCGATGCGCTGGGACGATGTGATTGGGCGCATTGCTAGCCGCGATTTCGCTATTGACGAATTGATCGAAATATGAAACGCAAAATCTGCGTTATTACCGGTACTCGAGCAGAATACGGTCTGCTACGCTGGGTCATGCAAGGTATCAAAGACGATCTGGCCTTGACCTTGCAAGTAATAGCTACTGGCATGCACCTATCGCCCGAGTTTGGACTGACATGGCGAGAGATAGAGAGTGATGGCTTTGTTATCGACCATAAGGTTGAAATGCTAACTAGCTCTGATACGGCGGTCGGCATAACCAAGTCGATGGGGTTAGGAATGATTGGTTTTGCAGACGCGTTGCAGGCCCTTAAACCAGACTTGGTGCTGGTACTTGGCGACAGATTCGAAATCTTTGCTGCGGTTTCAGCGGCGTTGGTTGCCCGCATCCCTATCGCTCATTTACATGGCGGTGAGGCAACCGAAGGACTGATTGATGAGGCGATTCGTCATTCGATCACCAAGATGGCGCACCTGCACTTTGTGGCAGCTGAAGAATACAGGCAGCGCGTAATTCAACTGGGCGAACAACCGAGCAAAGTGCATTTGGTGGGAGGTCTGGGCATTGACAACATCAAGCGCCTCGAGCTGCTCTCTCGCGTCGAATTGGAGGCCTCGCTCAAATTTTCTCTAGGCGCTAAAAGTCTACTCGTCACCTTTCACCCAGTGACGCTTGAAACGGCGACCGCCGAAGACCAGATGGCCGAGCTACTCGCTGCACTGGATGAGCTGAAGGATACGCAACTGATTTTTACCCTGCCCAATGCCGATACCGATGGGCGTGCGCTGATCGAAATGGTGCAGCAATTCGTTGCTACCCATTCCAACTCACGTGCTTACACTTCGCTTGGTCAGTTGCGGTACTTGTCAACGGTAGCGCTGGTCGATGGCGTGGTTGGGAACTCATCGAGCGGGTTGGCAGAAGTGCCAAGCTTTCGCAAAGGGACAGTCAATATTGGTGACCGCCAGCGCGGGAGACTGATGGCCGCCAGCGTGATCAATTGCGATCCGAGTCGTGCCAGCATTGGCGCAGCACTACACACCTTATATAGTAGCCAGTTCAAGGCCAACTTAGCAACGGTTCGCAACCCTTACGGTGAAGGCGGGGCTAGCGACAAAATCGTGGCGTACATCAAGACGGCCGAACTCGATGGGATCCTGAAAAAACGTTTTTACGATTGCGCCACGCGATGCGAATAGTTTTTATCGGGACTGTTGAATTTTCTCTGCTTGCGCTCGAGCGTTTGGTGGCGATTGGGGCCGAGGTGGTCGGCGTGTGTACTTTGCACGGATCGTCCTTCAATTCCGATTACGCCGACCTCGGGCCGCTATGTCGCGAACACGGCATCCCGCTGATAATTACTGACGATATCAATGCGCCTGCATCGCTCGACTGGATACGCACGCACGATCCCGACGTAATTTTTTGCTTCGGTTGGTCGCGTCTGCTGAAAGAGGAGCTGCTTGCGATAGCGCCACTCGGCGTGGTCGGTTTTCATCCGGCGGCACTGCCTGCCAACCGTGGGCGCCATCCGCTGATTTGGGCATTAGCACTTGGGTTGGAGCAGACTGCATCAACTTTCTTTTTCATGGATGCTGGTGCCGACAGCGGCGATATTCTGTCGCAGCGGTATATTGCTATCGACCCCGCTGACGATGCGCGTGTACTGTACGACAAGGTGTGCGCCACCGCGCTGGAACAGATCGCTGAATTCGTGCCGAAACTGGCCGACGGCAGCTTCGCACGAGAGCCGCAGGAACATACGCAAGCCAACACTTGGCGAAAGCGCGGCATGGCGGATGGAAAAATCGACTGGCGCATGTCGGCGAGAAGTATTCACAACTTAGTGCGCGCGCTAGCCAAGCCATATGTTGGCGCTAATTTTGTGGCAGACGGTAAGGACATTAAAGTCTGGAAGAGCATGGTGTTGTGCGATGCACCTCCCAACATCGAGCCCGGCACAGTTCTGAGCCACCATGATGGAGCTCCCGTGATCAAGTGTGGTGAAAATGCGTTGTGCCTGCTGGTCACTGAGCCGGGCTTCGACCCTATTAAAGGTAGTTACTTATGAAAACACTCGTGATAGCCCCGCACCCGGATGATGAGACCCTCGGTGTGGGCGGCACTCTGCTGCGGCGCAAGGCTGAAGGTGCAGAATTGGCCTGGATAATCGTGTCTGGTATTTCCACGGCCAATGGTTGGAAGCAAGAACATGTCGAGCGGCGCGCTGACGAAATCGCACGCGTGACTGCTATGTTCGGTTTCGACCACGTGTTCACGTTCAATTTTCCAACTACTTACCTAGACCGCGTTCCGGTTGCCGATCTAATTAATGCGATCTCGGGCGTGTTCAGCTCGTTCCAGCCTGAAGAGGTGTTCGTGCCGCACCCGTCGGACGTGCACACCGATCACCGCGCGGTATTCGACGCGGCTACCGCATGCACAAAGTGGTTCCGCTATCCTTCCGTAAAACGAGTGCTCGCTTACGAGACACTTTCGGAAACGGATTTTGGGCTGGGCACTGAGCTAGGCTTCAGACCTAATGTGTTTGTCGATATCGCCCCCTATCTTGAACGCAAGTTGCAGGTCATGGATATTTACGCTTCAGAAATCGCACCTTTCCCGTTCCCGCGTAGCCATGACGCGATACGGGCGCTTGCTAAAGTGCATGGCGCAGCGTCGGGCTATCATGCCGCCGAGGCATTCCAGTTGTTGCGGGAAAGGTCATGATGGCAGGTTTTAAAGGCGCAGTCTGGCAACAAGCGCTGCTGCCAGCCGAAGCTACTATCGGACAGGCTATCACCAACTTAGACAAAGTAGCAGTCAAGATCGTTTTGATCGTCAATGCCTTTGGTGAGCTGGAAGGAACGATATCTGACGGCGACATACGACGTGGTTTACTCAAAGGTCTGGATCTCAATAGCTCGATCACCACCGTCATTCATCGTAATGCGTTGGTTGTTCCACCAGAAATGACTCGCGATCTGGTGATGCAATTGATGGTGGCTAACAAGATTCAGCAAATTCCCGTCGTTGATGAGCATCGCCATGTCGTCGGCTTGCATCTCTGGGATGAAATTGCCACACCACCCGTGCGCTCCAATCTGATGGTGATCATGGCCGGTGGCATGGGAACACGCCTGCGGCCGCATACAGAAAACTGTCCTAAACCCTTGCTGCCCGTAGCAGGTAAACCAATGTTAGAGCACATCATCGAGCATGCCAAATTGGAAGGCTTTAGTCATTTTGCGTTGGCCGTCCATTACCTAGGTCACATGATTGAAGAATACTTTGGCAATGGGGAGCAATTTGGAGTGAAGATTGACTACCTGCGCGAACAGACCCCATTAGGCACTGCGGGTGCATTAGGGTTGCTTAGCCCACGGCCCGACGCTGCGTTTGTGGTGACCAATGGTGATGTAATTACCGACATCCGCTACGGTGAATTGCTTGATTTTCATGTGCGGCACGACGCTGCAGCCACCATGGCTGTTCGTGTACATGAATGGCAACATCCATTTGGCGTGGTGCAGACCCAAGGTGTCGAAATTGTTGGTTTTGAAGAAAAGCCCATAGCTCGTTCGCACATCAATGCGGGTGTTTATGCTCTTGACCCCGATGCGTTGAATGCATTGCCTTGTGAGTCACGCTGTGACATGCCCACATTGTTTGAGCACCTGCAAGAACAGTCCAGACGCACGGTGGCTTATCCGATGCATGAGCCTTGGCTAGATGTAGGCCGGCCGGAAGATTTAAGACACGCAAATGGCCAACTCAACAATAAGACAACGGTAGAGAAGTAATGATTAACGGCAAACGCGTTATTGCAATCATTCCAGCGCGAGGTGGATCCAAAGGGCTGCCTGGCAAAAATATCAAAGAGCTTTGCGGGAAGCCACTCATTGCATGGAGCATTGAGGCAGGCTTGGCAAGCAAATACATTGATGAGGTGATGGTTACAACGGATAGTGAAGAAATTGCTCGTATTTCCCGCGATTTTGGAGCAACCGTACCGTTCATTAGGCCAGCCGAGTTGGCTAGCGACACCGCTACATCTTTTGATACTCTCAAGCATGCAATAGACCACTACCAGAATGAGAAGAATGAAACGTTTGAGTACGTGGTGCTGCTAGAGCCAACTTCACCTTTGCGTGACAAGAATGATATTGATAAATCGATAGAACAGTTAACAACAGAACAAGATGCAATGGCTATTGTCGGTATTTGCAAAACCGAGTCGCAAAACCCAGCTTTTTTAGTAAAAAAAGATAATCGTGGCTTTATAGTTGGATATGAAGATAAAGAAATGAAAGTCTTGCGACGGCAAGATATTAAAGATGTGTATTTCTTTGAGGGTAGTGTATATGTTTCGCAAATTGATGCACTGCTTCACGAAAAGTCATTTTATCACGAGCGTACGATTGGATATGTAGTGCCTAAATGGAAGTCATTCGAAATTGATGATATCGATGATTTCATTATGGTTGAGGCTTTATTAAATTTCAGAAAGAGTAAATCATGAATTATCAAGAACGCTTGCTGAAGGCCATACCAGGCGGTGCTCACACATATTCGCGTGGGTATGATCAGTATCCATTAAATGCGCCGCAAATATTAACCCATGGTAAAGGCGCATACATTTTTGACCCCGATGGTAATAAGTATCTAGACTACGGCATGGCATTGCGTGCAGTGAATTTAGGTTATGCCGAAGATGAAATTGATGAAGCTGCATTACGGGAAATAAAAAACGGAAACAATCTTACGCGGCCGTCGATGATTGAGTTGGAGGCGGCTGAGCTATTGATCGACATGATTGAATCTGTTGACATGGTGAAGTTCACAAAAAATGGTTCTACTGCTGTGTCAGCAGCCGTCAAGCTTGCTCGGGCCTATACGGGCAGAGAAATTGTCGCTCGATGTGCAGATCAACCGTTCTTTTCTTATGACGATTGGTTCATTGGATCGACGCCGCTTACGCGTGGTATTCCAAAGGAAACAATAGAGAAAACTAAGACGTTTCGATACAACGACATAACCTCGTTAGAAATGCTGATAAATCAGTATCCTGGGCAGCTAGCATGTGTTGTTATTGAGCCCGCTGCGACTGAATGCCCGTCAATAGGTGAGGATACTTCTGGCTGTTGTGGACAAGCTGTGTGTACAAGGCCCTACGCAGCTTCGAATGAAAATTATCTTCAGCAAGTGCAACGTCTTTGCAAGCAGCATGGAATCGTTTTCATTCTTGATGAAATGATTACCGGATTCCGTTGGCACATGAAGGGTGCACAGCATCTTTATGGCGTCACACCTGATTTGTGTACTTTTGGCAAAGCAATGGCAAATGGATTTGCTGTGGCTTGCGTTGCAGGTAAACGTGAAATCATGGAGCTCGGATCTATTGAGTTCGAAGGCCGCGAGCGCGTCTTTCTCTTGTCTACAACACATGGTGCTGAAATGTGTGGTTTGGGTGCTTTTGTAGCAACGATGAAATTCATGAGTCAACATAAGGTGATCGAGCATTTATGGGATTATGGCCAAAAACTAATTTCAATGATGCAGCGTAAAGCAGTAGAACATGGCATTGGGGATAACTTTAAAGCCGCTGGTATATCCTGTTCTCCTTATTATTTGACAATGGATTCGGCGGGCGTTAACTCATTGGCGCTAAGAACATTATTCTCACAAGAAATGATACGTAATGGCGTGCTTATGCCTTGGATTGCCCTGTCATATCGGCATGGTGAAAAAGAACTTGCGATTACGGAGCATGCGCTTGATCAAACCTTCAAAATATATCGAAAAGCTCTGGATCAAGGTGTTGAGAAATATTTGAATGGCCCAGTTATCAGACCTGTTTTCAGAAAGCATAATTGATGCTTACTTGTAAGAGAAAGATGTGGATTTATTAAGTCATTCAGTAGTAATGGCCCGTAGTTTTTAAAATTCATTCTTTAATTATGCTAAAAAATAAAGTGATTGTTATTGTTGGGGGCGCCGGGCTTCTAGGAAGACGTTTTAGTCAAGCTGTTGCAGAGGCTGGGGCAAAGTTGGTCATAGCCGATCTAAATCTTCATAATGCTTCAGAATTTTCTAAAGAGTTATCAGTTCAGGGGCTGCAATCTGAGCCGGGCACTATTGACATCACAAGTAGTGAATCAATTTCTGCATTGATCTCTGCTGTACACAACAAGCATGGAAAAATTGACGCAGTTGTAAATAATGCTTATCCACGCAACTCCAACTATGGTCGAAAGCTAGAAGAGGTTACTTATTCCGATTTTTGTGAAAATTTGTCTTTGCATGCTGGGGGCTATTTTCAAGTTATGCAGCAGTTCGCATTATATTTCAAAGAGTTTGGTGGAGGGAATATAGTTAACCTATCTTCAATTTATGGTTGCATTGCTCCAAGATTTGAGGTATATAAAGATACTGCAATGACGATGCCAGTTGAATATGCGGCAATTAAGTCCTCGGTATTGCATCTGACTCGCTATTTTGCTCAATATTACAAAACAAGCGGTATTCGTGTGAATGCATTGTCCCCTGGGGGCATACTCGACCACCAGCCCCAATCGTTTATTGATCGATATAATGAGCACTGTGGAGTTAAGGGCATGCTTGATGCCGGCGATATTTCTGGCTCGTTATTATTTCTGCTGTCTGATGCTTCTCGTCACATAACCGGACAAAATCTGGTTGTAGATGATGGGTTTACTCTTTAAGATTAAAAATGAATATAATACGTCGATATATATCAAGGCACCAACTGTGGAATCCTGGTGACCTCACTGTAAAGATTTACGAAGCAGTAAGTGGATTTGGTCGAAGAATAGTTTTGAAAAACTATGTTGTTGCACCGGCGGAACAAACATTGCATGGTAAGAATATATTGATTGCGATGTTCCGCGCAAACGTCACTTCGAATTTTCTAGATTTATTGCTTTATCGGGAGCTGCGGGCGCGCGGTGCTAACGTAAAGGTGGTGCTGTGTGATGGTTCAGCATTTCCATGTGACAATATTACTGGAATTAGCAATGTATTTAATTATCGTTGCCTTCAGTGTAAGGCGGTACAGGTGCAGTTTAAAACACAAATTGACCCTGTAGACTTGCTATACGTCAAGCCTAGTAAGTTGCAACTGCGGACGCCGTTCGCGGCTAATGCCGTGGCTTCGGCTAAACGTTTCGATATGAGCGAGGATTACGATACTGAGCTGGCTCGTAGGTATCAGCACACCTATATGTCGGTAATTGAACTGCTGCGTGCGCAGCCTAAAATAGATATGGTAGTCATGTCGCACGGCCTGTATGCCACGTGGGGTGCCTTCCGTGATTTCTGCAAGGATAGCGGGATCGACTACATAACTTGGGGGCGCACTTATTTCAACAAGATGTTGGGTGTGGTGAAGAATTCCGCCTTTAACGAAGGACCGGGAACTTATGACTGTGCCACTATTGAGAGCGTCAAGCACGAGCAAGAGTACTCCGTTTTAGTCGACTCACTTGAAGCCCGTGTAAACGGTGGGCCGTCAAAGACTGATACTGTTAACTATTACGCTTATCTCGACACGTCGGACCAATCTAATGTGCGTGATGACCTGGTCCGGAGTGCTGATGGTAAGCCGATCATCGCAATTTACTTGTCAATTCCTTGGGATGGTACCGTGTATGGTGCCAACGGGGAATTCCAATCGCAGCGTGATCTAATCAATAGCGTAGTTGCAATGGCGCGCACCAATCCGTCGCTTTTATACGTGTTTCGAGTGCATCCACGCGAGTCTGAGATGCCAGAAAAAGCGGTTACACATATTAATGAAGCGCTAGCTGGTGAAGTCTTACCTAATCTCAAAGTTATTGATCCACAAGCACGTTTGACCAGCTATGAGTTAGCGCAAGTTGCTTCACTCAATATTCTGTACAGCGGAACATTGGCAATTGAGTTCGCATACGCAGGTTATCCGCTAGTAGTATGTGGGAAAAACCTCGTATTTGGAATCGAATCGGTCACGGTTGTAAATGCTTTTAAAGACTTAGAATTTATTGTAAATTCAAATGAATACACAAAGTATAAACCGGAGAAGCAATCTGTACTAGAAGGTCTTCGTAAGATTAGTGCGGTTCTTTATCACGATGATTTGACTGAAAGTGATAACTATGAAGTCAAAGCTATTAATTCTAATTCAGAACTTGTCCGTCGCATTATTAAAGAGCTCATTGAATGAAATACGCATTAATTAACTGTTATTCTGATAATAACCGTGGTGACTTAGCAATCATTCTGGCGACTATTCAGCTGATTAGAGAGCACGATAAGAACGCTGAAATTTCCGGCATTTCAACCTATAACAGCACAGACCCGTGCTATGAAAGCGAGCACAAGTTGCTCGGAGAGCACATCCGTGTTTTTCCATCTCTTTTCGGGGTGGTCAATGTAGGTACCAGTCGAGCGCTACCACTCAAACTGCTCCGCTTCGGTTTCGATACCCTACGTATAGCGTTGTGCATGGTTCTTCCGCGTGGGCTGATTAGTTTGTTGTTCAGTGATGCAGAGAACTCGTCGATCCGCCAGTTACTGGAGGCTGACTATGTCGTCAGCAAAGGTGGTAGCTTCATCTGCTCCGAACGGGACTTGCGTTCGCAGATTGCCTTGATACGTGTGCTTTATATATTTTTACTAAGTATCAAGCTTGGCAAGCCTCCGATCGTGTTGTGCCAGTCGGTTGGTCCGTACTACGGTTGGTTGACTCGCCTTTTGACAAATCACGTTCTGAAGCGATGCGCTGCGGTTATTCTCCGCGAAGACGTCTGTACTGAGCAATATGGCTATATTGAGTTGCCCGAGTTCAATCAGGTTGCAACCGATATTGCTTTCTTCGCCGACGCACACAGTGCGCCGACAGATCTGCCCTTCGCATTCGATCGGCTGCGAGTCGGTATGACAATGAAGCATGTGAATCCAGAGCAATCTGAGCAGTATCGCGATATGTTTGTCGCTGCCATTAAGCATTGTGTTAACCACCATAATGCTCGCGTATACATATTCCCACACGTGACAATCGAAGACGATATCGGCAATGCCTTTGAAATATATAAGCGGCTACCGGACAAGATCAAGCCTTACGTGGTTTTGTTATCTAACGACTACCATGCCTTACAGCTGAAAGCTATCTACAAATCTATGGACGTATTTGTGGGTACGAGGCTCCATTCCACAATTTTTGCTCTGAGCGAGCATGTACCAGCCATCTGTGTAACTTATCACGGAACAAAAGCATTTGGAGTGTTCAAGACGCTCGGACTGGAGGAGTTCGTGATGACAAAGTACGATGCGGTCTTGTTTTGCGAAAAGATTGATCGTTTAGTGAGCGAGCGCAAGGAAATTAGCGAGCGAATTGCGCACATACTTACGCAGCGCAAGTTCGAGTTGATGAGGATTTTCAAAGCCATCATGCCTGCACATAATGTCGCTTAGGATAAGCTTGGATCATCATTGCCAAATCTTCCCGGGTGGTCGACAAGTGCAGAAAACTCGAAATGATAGGAGCAATGAGCTATATACCTCGGCCGTTGCAACTGTTGCAGCGGTATCTTCAGTCCTTAGTTTTTATTATTTAGGTTTCGTATATCAGCTATTGATGATTGGAGTGATCGTTTTGCTGTTCAGGCGAACAGTAATATTGACTCCTGTGGTGCGGGTGTTAGCCACGTTGTTTGTATTAAATCTAATTTCTATCTTTATCTCATCTATCGTGTTTGGTGAGGAGTTAGCCGCAGTAATTACTGTGGTCGGTCGATATTGGAGTCCGATCTTGTATTCCTGCATACTGCTCTCGCTGTGCGTGCGCCACGGTACACTATATTTTCTAATCTGGTATAGGGTGTTGATTATTCTAACTGGAGTAGCATTTTTACAATATTTTTTCAGTCCAACTCTTTGGGGAATTATTCCAACCGACTATTCAACGTTAACCAATTGGTCTGTGGGGAAAAGTTTCGAAGAGTACGCAGTTTTTTACCGTGCAACGTCTTTGCTGGGAAGTCCGCAGGTTTGGGGCTTATATTCTGCGCTCAGCATATTCGTACTTTCCTACCGACTTGCAGCTGGTATTAGCATTCCGATGCAGATATTTCTTTGGTCAGGATGTCTCTTGTCTGGGAACAAAATTTCAGCAGCCATAATGCTAGTTTTATTGGCAATGCGCTCGGTTCGGCACATAAAATACTTACTTATGAGCGCCGCTGTAATGGCATTCGCCTTCACATTAATGGGTGGGGAAGAATTTAAAAACTTTCGCGTTATAGAGCATATTCTGAATATTGGTGACATTGGCGAGCAAGAACAGAATGGCAGGCTGTCAATTTGGATGTACATACTTGGTGATATGAATTTCTTCCTTGGTGGTGGTGCATCTTATGTTGAACGGTTATCAACTTTACACCACTTCGTCGCTGAAAGCTACATTCTTCAGTCGTGGAGTGAAATTACAGTACTATTCCCGTTGATTTTTATGTTGATTATCGGAAGTCAACTCCTTGCTCGTAATAAGTATTTTGAACACAAAGTATTTGTATTTCTCGTACTTGTTTGTGCAGTTGTTAGCCATGCATTCAGTCACCCTTCATTTATAGTATTCTGGCCAATGCTGTTGGGTATTAAAATAGATTACAAAATATGAAGATTGCCTTTATTGCAGATGGGCGGTCTGATCATGCGCGCCGTTGGATTGGTTATTTTGTATCCAAATGCGAAATTTTGCTCATATCTCCATTTGAATGTGCCCCTATGCCCGGGGTTGCTATTGTGACTCTCCCTGGTCGATTTCGCCTGTCCGATCAACTACTCACTGGTGGCGTGCAAGTGCGTAAGCGCAGTACGTTTATTACTTGGTTAATCACTCGGACGCTGCGTAACAATATTGCCAATCAACTGTGGGCGCTTTTAAAGCTGATCGACTTATTCCAGCAGGTTCGCGTTACGCGCAATGCACTGTTGAACTTTAGACCTGATGTAATTCATGCTCTGCGCATTCAAAATGAGGGCTACCTTGCCGCTTTTAGTTGTGCAGGAAATTACTTTGTCAGCTCTTGGGGGTCTGACTTTATAGATACGGCTACAAATAGCTTTATTCATCGTCAGCTTACTAAATTTACTTTAAAGCACGCAACGCAATTCATGGCTGACTGCGAGCGTGACGTTTTTCTTGCTACGAAATTTAACCTACCTCAAGGTGTCCCGCGTTATGTATTTCCGGGCAACGGTGGCGTTAACTCGGAAATTTTTTATCCTCCTGTCGTATTTTGTCGCACGGCGACCATACTGTATTGCCGGGGTATGAGTCGCGTAACTCGTATTGATACGTTGTTGGATGGCTTTAAATTGCTGCAAGCAAGTTCGAACAATGTTGCTCACTTGACAATACTTGCGCCCACTGGCACGCATAGAGAATTTAAAGAGTTAATAATTGATCGTGAAATTGATTCAGCCACAATTACATTACGAGATTTTGTTGATCCAGTCGAGCTTGCACAAACCATGCGTGAGCATACTGTTTTCGTGTCACCGATGCTTTCTGACGGCGTACCGAATAGCATGCTTGAGGCTATGGCTAGCGGCATGATTCCAGTAATGAGCGATCTCGAATCAGTGCGCGAACACATAACAAATGGCGTTAACGGATACATCTTCGATCCGAATTCGGCGAACTCGTTATGCGAAGCCCTTAAACAGGCTGTTGAAAACACCGATATCAGCTTTCGAGAGTCGAATATTCAGGCAATCCGCACCCATAGCGATTACCAAAGCTGCTTGGCACGAGTGTTAAATATTTACAAAAATAGCAAGAATATAAATGTTGTTTAAGTTTGAAGAAATTCAGTCACCGAGTGCATTCGATGCCGAGTTGAAAAACTTGAGTGAGGGAAGTGTATTTGTTAGCGAAGCGTGGCTTGACTTTACTGTGAAAGCTTCAAGTGGTCGCTTTATAGGTCTACGCATCCGTGATTGTGCTGGCAAGACCGGGTTGTTCGCGGGGGTGTTATTTCGCCGACTTGGGTTGAAAATTATTGGCTCGCCCTTCCCTGGTTGGGGTACCTCTTACATGGGCGTCTGCGGCATGCTTCCGCTAGATCACTCCCTTGTGAGCGAATTACTTACGTACCTATTCGGGCGCTACGGCGCTCATTACATCGAAATGATCAATCCGCCTGGCACTGGCAGCCTAACCTCCGGAATCGGGTACACCGTGTCACAGATCGACTCTCTGTTACTGCCGCTAGTCGATGGGCAGGAAGTGTTGTATGCCCATCTGCAAGGAGACTGTCGTACCTGCTTGCGCCAATTCGATGCCAAAGGCGGCGCTGTGGTTGCAGTTTCCCCCGATAGCGAGTTTGCGGATCAGCTGTATGATCAGCTCACAGAGGTCTTCGCCCGTCAGGGGATGGTGACGACCCACTCGCGCCAGCGGATCGGAGCAATGCTGGCCGCGCTTGAACAGGGCCAAGCCGACCTGCTCTGCCTGCAGGCACGTGGACCGGCCGGTGAGCAACTAGCTTCCTCAGTGTTCTTCGGCGCGAATGGTGTTTTCTATTACTGGGCTGGCGCCAGTTATGTTGCAGGTCGTCATTTCCGGCCCACCGAAGCGATGATTTGGGAGGCCATCCGTCACTTTATCGGCCTTGGCTACCACTCGTTCGACATGATGGGGGTGCGCGACTACAAGCTTAAATTCTCGCCCCGCGCCATAAGCTATACGCGCATAGCGTCTGCCCGTCCTGCTTTCCTTCTCATTTTGCGCGATTGGGCGCAGCACTCTTATTACGCAGTGAATCGTTTGCTCGGTCGTGCTGGCGCTGATCGTGGAAAACAGCCGCTACGTCTGACTTCGAATCTCGTACTCAAAGCCGTCGAGGAGCACGAATTCGTCCACTATCAATCCGACGATCTGTGCATCTACACCGATAGCAACATCGTGCATATTAAGGGTCGCGCCAAGCATCGGATTGAGCTGCCTTTGCAGGCACCCTTTAAGCTGCTGGCGCGTCTGCGACTATTAAGGCGGCTGACTCGCCTGGACAAATCATGCGTGATACCAACTGTCACTGGTCTAATAATCATCTGGCAAGGTGCCGTCTATCACTGGTCAGAAACAAGCGGTCTACGTAAAACGCTTGTAATGAAGGGTTGCCGTAACCCTATGCATAACAGTATTGCCCGCATCGACGAGCTTACATATGTGTTCGGTGAGTATGGTCGCCCTCAACCAGAGGGAAAGAACATTTACAAGACCACGGATGGTGGCTTAACGTGGAACGTTGCATTCAACTTTCCGGCAAGCGCTATTCGGCATGTCCACAACTGCATATGGGATCCACATACACAGCGTATATGGATATTTACGGGTGACTACGACGGTCAATGCAAGATTGTCTCGATGACTGCAGATTTTAACGACCCTCGCTATTACGGTGATGGTAGTCAGGTGTTCCGTGCGACCGGCGCATTCATTGATGCCAAGTACGTTCATTGGATCATGGACAGTCCACTTGAGGAAGTGCGCCACGTAAGGATGAACAAGGCAACCGGTGAAATAGTCTTAGGACAGACATTCCCAGGGCCGGTTTACTACTACACCCGCACGCGAGATGGTCTTTACTTGGTATGCACTGCGCAGGAGCCAGGTCCGTCGGTGAGTGATCGAAAAGTTCATCTTTATGCCAGCAGAAATCTAAAAAAATGGGTTCCTATAGGCGCATTCGAGCATGATGGTTTTCCCAGGCGATTGTTCCGTTTCGGTGTTGGCGTATTTCCTGCCGGCAATTACGATAGCGATGACGTAATGATGAGTTTTGACTCGATTAAGTCATTCGATGGGAAAGTTATCAGGCTATGTGTCAAAGGTGTTTGATTGATGAATATAAATATTTTTAAGTCCGCTTCGCTGTTGATCACAGGAGGGACCGGTTCCTTTGGAAACGCGGTGTTACGAAGATTTATAGATTCGAATTTACGAGAAATTCGCATCTTCAGCCGCGACGAAAAGAAGCAGGACGACATGCGCAAGCGCTATAACAGCCCCAAGCTGAAGTTCTACATCGGAGATGTGCGCGATCCGCAATCGGTCATGAATGCGGTGCGTGGCGTGGATCACATCTACCATGCCGCCGCACTCAAGCAGGTGCCGTCTTGTGAGTTTCACCCGCTTGAGGCCGTCAAGACCAATGTGTTGGGCACTGAAAACGTCTTGGAGGCGGCCATTCAGTGCGGTGTCAAGCGTGTGGTGGTGCTCAGTACCGACAAAGCGGTGTACCCGATCAACGCTATGGGCATCAGCAAGGCCATGATGGAAAAAGTGGCTGTTGCCAAGTCGCGCAGCAGCTCACAAACCGTGATCAACGTGACCCGCTATGGCAATGTGATGGCGTCTCGCGGTTCGGTGATTCCCTTGTTCATCGAGCAAATCCGTGCAGGCAAGTCCATTACTATCACAGACCCGAGCATGACCCGCTTCATGATGACACTCGATGATGCGGTCGACTTGGTGCTCTATGCCTTTGAGCATGGTCAGCCTGGCGAGATCTTTGTGCAAAAAGCGCCTGCTGCCACTATCGAAGTGCTGGCAAAAGCGCTGACAGCCTTGGTTGGCAAGCCCGAGCACGAAGTGCGCGTGATTGGCACGCGTCACGGCGAAAAACTGTACGAGGCGCTCCTTAGTCGAGAAGAGATGGTGGCGGCTGAAGATTTAGGCGGCTATTACCGAGTGCCGCCCGATTTACGAGACTTGAACTACGGTAAGTTTGTCGAACAGGGCGAAACCAAGATTTCAGAAGCCACAGACTACAACTCGCACAACACCGAGCGCTTGGACATGGCGGGCATGCAAGCTATGCTTATGAAGGTGCGCTTCATGCAGGCCACGCTTCGGGGTGAGCTGGTGGACGCAGAGGAGTAAACGGATGACACAGCCAATTTACAAGGTGCTAGTAACGGGTGCCAATGGGTTCATTGGCAAGAATTTGGTGCTCAGACTGCGTGAGCAAGCTGACACCGAGGTGTTGACCTATGTGCGCGGACAAGACAATGCTGCTTTGCTTGAAGCATTGGGCCAATGTGATGCGGTGGTGCACTTGGCCGGTGAGAACCGGCCCGTTGATGTCCAAGCGTTTGCCGATGTCAACACGGGCTTGACCGAGCGCGTGTGCCAAGGCCTCAAGGCATTGGGTAAAACCATTCCAGTGCTTCTTGCATCGTCAGCCCAGGCGGAGCTTGACAACCCTTATGGCCGCAGCAAACTGGCCGCAGAGCAAGTTGCTCAAAGGCTGGCCAACGACCACGGTAACCCCGTAGCCATTTACCGATTACCAGGTGTGTTTGGCAAATGGTGCAAGCCCAATTACAACTCGGTGGTAGCCACGTTTTGCTACAACAAAGCGCATGATCTACCCGTTCAGATCAACGATGCCGGTGCCACTGTGCGCTTGGTTTATGTGGATGATGTGGTTAACGCCATGTTGGGTCAGATGGCCTCTGAATGGACAGGTTTGATTCGCCCAACCATTGCGCCTCAATACAGCATTGCTTTGGGTGAGTTGTCAGCGCAGATTGACGCCTTCAAAAATTGCCGCAGCAACTTGGTCTCTGAGCGTGTGGGAACAGGGTTGACTCGCGCCCTTTACGCTACCTATGTGAGCTACTTGCCTGTGGAGAAGTTTGCTTACACCGTACCTGTGCACGGCGACGCTCGCGGTGTTTTTGTGGAAATGCTTAAAACGCCAGATGCAGGTCAATTTAGCTTTTTTACAGCACACCCCGGAATTACGCGCGGCGGGCACTACCACCATACCAAAACAGAGAAATTTTTGGTCATTAAGGGCCATGCTCGCTTTGGCTTTAGGCATATGTTGACCAATGAGGTTTTTACCATAGAGACATTGGGTGATGAGCCAACGGTGGTGGAGACAGTGCCCGGATGGACTCACGACATCACCAATATTGGTGATGAAGAAATGGTCGTTATGTTGTGGGCCAATGAAATTTTTGACCGTGCCAACCCAGACACGATCACCAGTAAAGTTTGAAGACAATGCAAAAACTCAAAATCATGTCGGTCGTTGGTACACGGCCCGAAATCATTCGTTTGTCCCGCGTACTCGCTGCGCTGGATGAACATTGCGAGCATGTACTGGTGCACACTGGCCAAAACTACGACTACGAACTAAACCAGGTTTTTTTTGACGACCTAGGTGTGCGTAAGCCCGACTTCTTTTTAAGCAGTGCAGATGGCTCTACCAGTGCTGCACACACCATTGGGAATCTGATCACTGCGGTGGATGGTGTGCTTGCACAGGTGCAGCCCAAAGCCATGTTGGTGCTGGGTGACACAAATAGCTGTTTGTCCGTTATTCCAGCTAAACGCCGCAAAATCCCAATATTCCATATGGAAGCTGGTAATCGTTGCTTTGATCAGCGCGTGCCCGAAGAGACCAACCGCCGCATCGTGGACCACACGTCTGACATTAATCTCACTTACAGCACGATTGCACGTGATTACCTATTGCGCGAAGGTTTGCCCCCAGATCAGGTCATCAAGACTGGCAGTCCCATGTTTGAGGTGTTGAATCACTACTTGCCGCAGATTAAGGCATCTGATGCAGTGTCGCGCTTGGCCCTAATGGCGCAACAATATTTTGTAGTGAGTGCACACCGTGAAGAAAACATTGAGTCAGACCGTAGCTTTACCAAGCTTGTGGCGGTACTTAATAGTGTTGCTGAAGACCATGACTTGCCGGTGGTTGTGTCTACCCACCCACGTACACAAAAGCGAGTGGATGCAACTGGAACGAAGTTCCATCCACTTGTGAGGCTGATGAAGCCATTGGGTTTTCACGATTACGTGAACTTGCAGATGAACGCCAAGGCTGTTTTGTCCGACAGCGGCACCATCAATGAAGAGTCATCCATACTTAACTTTCCTGCTCTGAACTTGCGTGAGGCGCACGAGCGTCCCGAAGGTATGGAAGAGGCCGCCGTCATGATGGTGGGCTTGGAAGTTGAGCGCGTACGACAGGGTTTGGCCATTGTGGCGAAGCAGGCCAGAGGCGTAGAGCGGGACTTACGCTTGGTGGCTGACTACAGCATGCCCAACGTGAGCGCGAAGGTGGTGCGCATTGTTCACAGCTACACCGATTATGTGAATCGGGTGGTTTGGAAGAAGTATTGACCGCGCCCGCTAAAACCCGAGTGCTGCTGCTTACGCAGTGGTTTGATCCGGAGCCAACATTCAAGGGACTGGTGTTTGCCCGCGAACTGCTGCGGCTGGGTTTTGAAGTTGAGGTGGTTACAGGCTTCCCAAATTACCCCGGGGGCAAGGTGTATCCAGGCTACAAAATCCGCTGGATAGAGCGTGAGCGTGTTGACGGTGTGGAGGTGACGCGCTTGCCGCTGTACCCCAACCACGACCAGTCGGCGATCAAACGGATCTTAAACTATGCCAGCTTTGCGGCATCGGCCCTGTTTTATGGGTTATTCATGGCCAAGCGGGCAGATGTGATGTACGCTTATCATCCGCCGCTTACGGTGGGTGTATCGGCCAGTTTGATTCAGTGGTTTCGGGGTATTCCGGTGGTATACGACATTCAAGATATGTGGCCCGACACTTTGCGTGCTACGGGGATGCTTAATAACCCGCGTGCGCTGGGTTTTGTGGGGTTCGTGTGCGATTGGGTGTATCGGCGCGTGGACCAGATCGTGGTGCTGTCGCCGGGTTTCAAGCGTTTACTGGTGGAGCGCGGTGTACCCGAAGCAAAGATTGAGGTCATTTACAACTGGGCGGATGAGGCGGGCCTGATGAAGCCATTGGGCAGTTTGCCTGCAAACTTTCCTAGTAGTGATAGATTCAAGATTGTCTTTGCCGGGAACATGGGTAAAGCCCAGGCATTGGATGCGGTGCTGCAAGCCGCCGAGATTTTGCAAGGGCGTGGCTCCCGGGTTTGCTTTGTGATGCTGGGTGGCGGTGTCGAGGTGGGGCGACTCAAGGTGCGCACAAATGCACTTGCTTTGGATAACGTGGTGTTTTTGCCCGCTGTCCCGATGGCTGAAGTGGGCACGGTGCTGAGCGCGGCAGACGCCTTGTTGGTGCACCTGAGAAAAGACGCTTTGTTCGAGATCACCATCCCATCCAAAACTCAAGCCTACATGGCGGTGGGCAGGCCTTTGCTGATGGCGGTGAATGGCGATGCGGCTGATTTGGTTAAGCAATCAGACAGCGGCTTGACCGCCGAGTCAGAAAACCCTGTTGCTTTGGCAGATGCTGCGCAGCGATTGGCCGACATGCCCTTGCACCAACTGCAGGCCATGGGCAATCGTGCGAGGCAGTTCTATCAAGAGCGGCTGGGTTTGGCGGTGGGCGCTGGCAGATTCGGGGACATTTTCAAATCGCTGGCGAGTCGCGCCAAAGGTCGGCAGATATGAAGAAGCGTTTGTTTGATCTGTTGACCGCGATGGTGGTCTTGTTGCTGCTGGTTCTGCCTTTGCTGGCCTTGGCCTGGCAGATACGCCGCAAGTTGGGTAGTCCAGTGATGTTTCGGCAGATTCGCCCTGGATTGAACGGAAAACCGTTCACTATGGTCAAGTTTCGCACCATGACAGATGAGCGAGGGCCAGATGGGGCTTTGCTGCCCGATGCGCAGCGGCTGACTGCCTTTGGTCGATTTTTACGCGCCAGCAGCCTGGACGAATTGCCCGAGCTGTGGAATGTATTGCGCGGTGAGATGAGCTTGGTGGGGCCACGACCCTTGCTCATGGAATACCTTCCTCTTTACACGCCTGAACAAGCTCGCCGACATGAGGTATGCCCCGGGGTAACGGGGTGGGCTCAAGTCAATGGCCGCAATTCAATCAGTTGGCAAGACAAGTTTGCATTGGATGTTTGGTATGTGGACAACCAAAGCTTTTGGCTGGACATCAAGATACTCTGGATGACTGTCCGCAAGGTAATGGTACGCGATGGTATCAGTGCTACTGGAGAGGCGACGGTGTCTAAATTCACGGGGTCAAACTCTTGAAAAGATTTGCCATTTTTGGTGCCAGTGGTTGCGGTCGTGGCATATTGCCTTTGGTGCGACAGCAGTTGCAGGCTGATTTGGTGTCAGGCACAGCTGATTTGGTTTTTGTCGATGACCAGCCCAATGCCCCAGTGGTGAATGGTCCGCGGGTATTAACTTATGCCCAGTGGCTGAAAGAGCCTGCCAGCTCACGCCACATGAATGTCGCTATTGCCAACAGTCAGGTGCGGCAAAAGCTGGTGCAACGCTGCGCGACCGATGGGGCGCAGCTAGACGATGTGCTGTTTGGCGAGGGCGCAGTGCTGTGCCCCTTTGTAACTCTGACCAGCAATGTGCGTATCGGCCAGCATTTCCAAGCAAACTTGTACAGCTATGTAGAGCACGATTGCGTGATTGGCGACTTTGTAACTTTTGCGCCCGCTGTGAGGTGCAATGGCAATGTGCATATTGAGAACCACGCCTACATCGGTACGGGCGCGGTTATCAAACAGGGGTTGCTTGGTGCTCCATTGGTCATTGGCCATGGTGCTATTGTAGGAATGGGCGCTGTGGTGACCAAGTGTGTGCCTCGAGGGGTGACAGTGGTGGGCAACCCAGCGCGGCTTTTGATTAAGAACTAAAAAACTCAAGATGTTAAATACACCTTTTTCCCCCTGGCCCAGTTTCACTCCAAAAGAGGCCGATGTCGTGCACCGCGTGGTGATGTCCAACAAAGTTAATTATTGGACGGGTACAGAGACCCGCGAGTTTGAAAAAGAGTTTGCCGCTTGGTGTGGCACCGCGCATGCGGTGGCGCTGGCCAATGGCACGTTGGCACTGGATGTGGCGCTTAAAGCCTTGGGCATTGGCCCTGGTGACGAGGTGGTGGTAACGTCCCGCACGTTTATTGCCTCGATTTCCTGTGTGGTGAATGCCGGGGCGGTACCGGTGTTTGCCGATGTAGAGTCTGATTCGGGTAATGTATCGGCACGCACCATTGAAGCAGTGCTGACAGCAAATACAAAAGCCGTGATTTGTGTGCATCTGGCAGGCTGGCCTTGCGATATGGACCCAATCATGATGCTGGCTGACCAGCATGACTTGAAGGTGATTGAAGATTGTGCACAGGCGCATGGGGCGCGATACAAAGGCCGACCCGTGGGCAGCATTGGCCATGTGGGGGCCTGGAGTTTTTGCCAAGATAAGATTATGACCACGGGTGGTGAGGGGGGCATGGTGACTACGAATGACGAGGCTCTGTGGCGTGCCATGTGGTCATACAAGGACCATGGCAAAAGCTACGAGGCGGTGTACGAGCGCCAACACCCTCCTGGCTTTCGCTGGTTGCACGAGAGCTTTGGAACCAATTGGCGAATGCTAGAGATGCAGGCTGTCATTGGGCGCATCCAGTTGCAAAGGATGCCCGATTGGGCTGAAGCGCGCAAGCGCAATGCCGAGGCAATTTGGACGGCGTGCCGCGAGTTTGCAGCGCTGCGCGTTCCAACCGTAAAATGCGCAAGCTGCCCAGGAGCCTGTGCAGTTGGTGGTTGTGAGCATGCGCACTACAAGTGCTACGTCTATGTCGAGCCTAGCGGACTCGCTGATGGTTGGACGCGAGACAAAATATTAGAAGAAATTAATGCACACGGAGTGCCTTGTTTTCAGGGTTCATGCTCAGAGGTGTATTTAGAAAAAGCCTTTGATGACACTGGATGGCGGCCTTCAGTTCGTCTGTCAGTGGCCAAAGAGCTGGGCGAGACATCGTTGATGTTTTTGGTTCACCCCACATTGACAGAGGGTGAAATAAACAAGACCTGCGAGGCAATTCAGTTGGTGATGAGCAAAGCATGCCTTTAAAAAGCGCGTCTGATTATCTGTTGGATTTTTCACGACCTGCCAAGCAGGCTATTGCTCTGTCATTTGATGTGGTGTTGTGCCTTGTCAGTGTTTGGTTGGCTTTTAGTTTGCGTTTAGAAGTATGGTCTGTATGGTCGTCAGCGCATAGCCTTGCATTTATGGTGAGCGTTGTCTTAGCGCTGCCCGTTTTTGTTGCACACGGCCTTTACCGGGCTATTTTTAGGTATTCTGGCTTGCCAGCTTTGCTGAGCATATTGAAAGCTGTTAGCGTGTATGGGGTGCTTTATTCGGTCGTGTTTACGGTTGTAACTGTGTCTGAGGTGCCTCGAGCCGTGGGCGTGTTGCAGCCTATTTTTGTGTTGTTAGGTGTGGCGTTTTCTCGAGCATTAGGCCGGTTATGGCTTGGCGGCTTTTATCGGGGCCGGTTGGCGAGACAGTTATTGCCGCGGGTGTTAATTTATGGCGCTGGCTCAGCTGGGCGCCAATTGGCTGCAGCACTTAAAACCAGCCCTGAAGTGGTCTTGGTGGGTTATGTGGATGATGACGATCGCTTGCATGGCCAGGTATTAAATGGCTTGAAGATCTATAACCCTGAAAACTTGCTAGGGTTGGTCAGTGGTCAGCAAATTACGCAGGTTTATTTGGCTATACCCTCTGCTTCGCGCGCCCGCCGAAATGAAATACTTGAGGCTGTGCGCACAGCTCAAGTGCAGGTGCGCACTCTACCTGGGCTGCTTGACCTGGCGGAAGGTCGAGTTCATGTTAGCGATTTGCGAGAGTTAGATATTGAAGACTTGCTGGGCCGTGACCCTGTGCCCCCAAGCCGCACATTGCTAGCCAAAAACATCACCGGCAAGGTGGTGATGGTGACGGGTGCTGGCGGCTCTATCGGGTCAGAGCTGTGCAGGCAAATTGTGCAGCTGTCGCCATCAGCGCTGCTGTTGGTTGAGCTGACTGAGTTTGCTCTATATGCCATTGAGCAAGAGCTACAAGGCCTAATGACTTCGGCTGGTGTGCAAGTGTCATTACTGCCCCTGTTGGCCAATGTGCGAGATGAATCGCGCATGGATGAGATATTGCGTACATGGAAGCCGCACACGGTGTACCACGCTGCCGCCTACAAGCATGTGCCCTTGGTCGAGCACAATCCTTCCGAAGGCGTAAAAAACAATGTGCTGGGCACCCTAAACACCGCCATGTTGGCAGCAAAAAATGGCGTGCATGACTTTGTGTTGATTAGCACTGACAAGGCTGTGCGCCCCACTAATGTAATGGGTACGAGCAAGCGTTTGGCTGAGATGGTGCTGCAGGCACAGGCGGCGGCCATGCAGCAGGCTGGCGCTAAAACGTGTTTCAGTATGGTGAGATTTGGCAATGTGTTGGGTTCTTCTGGCTCGGTGGTGCCGCTGTTTCGCCGGCAAATCAAAGACGGTGGCCCCATCACCCTAACGGATGAACGGATTACTCGCTATTTCATGACCATCCCAGAGGCGGCACAGCTGGTCATTCAGGCAGGTGCCATGGCCAGCGGTGGCGATGTGTTTGTGTTGGACATGGGGGAGCCAGTCAAAATTATTGACCTTGCTAAACGCATGGTTGAGTTATCAGGCTTGGCCTTAAAGGACGAAGTCAATACAAATGGCGATATAGAAATACAAGTTACTGGCTTACGCCCCGGTGAAAAGCTGTATGAAGAACTACTGATAGGCGACAACCCATTACCCACTAGCCACGCTCGCATTATGAAAGCGCATGAAGACTTTTTGCCTTGGGCAGAGTTGCAAAGCAAATTGGCTGCATTGGGCTTAGCCCTAGATGCCAACGATGTACCGCTGATTCGCACGCTACTGAAAGAGCTGGTGCCGGGCTACCAGCCTGATAGTGATGTGGTGGATTGGGTGTGGACAGAGAGTAAACGAGCGAAATGAATGCAAGTGTGGATAGGCAGGTAGAAGGCCCAGTAGGGTTGATTTGCGGGCGGCTTGTGCCGTTTGCAATGGGGCTTGGGCTGTTGCTTTCCATCAGCACCAATCTACGTATGGCATCCTTCCCCGTGGGGCCTGGCGAGGTGCTGTTGGCCTTGCTAGCTATCCTCGGTACGATGTTTGGTAAGCCTTGGCGTTTGTGGAGAACGCCTGTGGTGTTGTTTTGGCTGTTGGCATCGACTGGCTTGCTGCTGGGCTCTTTGTTTACAAACCAAAAAGGATCCTTGGCTGCTCATCATGGCATGGCGTATGCCTTTACTGCTAGCGTCACCCTTGGCTTCGTTGCGCTGATGATGCAGTTAAGTGATGCGGCTTTAAGGCGCGCCATTTACTGGCTTTGCTCACTAACGGCTGTGGGATTGTGGTTTGGCTTTGTAGTTTATTTGTCGGGTGATGCAGAGCTTGCAAAGCTGCTGCACATGGCTGATGGTGGTGACATTCGCTATTCAGGGTGGTCGATTAACCCGAATCAGCTCGCCTTGTTCTTTGTGCCCCTGCCTGTATGGGTGGCTGCCCTGTGGCGTGATGTGGCTAAGCCAACGCGACTACAAATGGCAGGCTTTGGACTGCTGCTGTTTGCCTTGATGCTGATGGGTTTATTGGTGCGCAGTGATGGCTTGTTTGTGGTGTGGGTGTTTGAGTTTGTGATTTTGATTTTGCTGCGCCTACGTTGGGAGATGAAGGCCAGCCGTATGTCGCTATTAGGCTATGCGCTGGTGATGGTGCTGTGCGTATTTTTGGTGAAGACCTTTGCACACGGTGAAGTGCGCAAGTCGGTGCGTTGCGCTGTAGAAACAATAAGTCAAGGCGAAGGGCTTTGGTCTGCCAAATGTTATGACGGCCAAGCATTCCAAGACCAAGAAGCATTTCGCATCGGCTATAGCAACCCTGTAGAAAAAACAGGTGTACGTGAGGAGCTGTGGAGGCATGGCTTGCTAGCTTGGGCTCAGTCGCCTTGGGTAGGCTTTGGGCCGGGTGAGTATTCGTGGCATTCAACTGACTCGAATGGCGGGCGAACTGAAGCTATGGAATCGCACAACATCACGATCGACTTGCTGACGCAAGGTGGCATATTGGCTGGTGGCGCATGGCTAGCACTTGTGTCATATCTGCTAATTGGCGCTTGGCGCATCCGCGATTCATATACTTTCAGTGTGGTGCTGATGATGGCGGCGTTTACGTTCTTTCACAACACACGGCAGCCGTATTTTTGGTTTGTGTTGGCGTTTTCTTATGAGGCCATTCGCAGAGGGCTTTTTGTATCGCCACCTGCCGACAAGGCTTGATGCCTAAGCTACACCACAAACTCCCCGCATGGGTTTGGCAAATGCTCTTGATGGGCTTGCTGGGCTTGTCGGGGATTATTTTTGTCCCCGTGCTATTGCGTTGGGCCGATCCGCAGCTGATGGCCACGGTGTTGGTGGCGCAGGTGTATGTGTATTACCTCGTAGTGCTGGTGCAATATGGCTTTGCGCTTAGTGGGCCGGCTGCTGTAGCTAGGGCTTCTGATGCAGTCAGCGTGGCGCAGGTGTGGCGCAGCTCGGTGCGTGGCAAGCTACTGCTGTTGGCGGGGCCAGTGGCGGTGGTGTTTGGCGTGGGCTATGTGTGCATGGCTTGGGGCCAGTGGTATGTATGGGTGTTTGCTGCGCTACTGGGTGCATATGCGCTAAATTCAAATTGGTGGCTACAAGCGCAGCAGCGCTTTGCCCCCGCTGTGTGCTTTGCCGCACTGGGGGTAATGGCTAGCGCAGGGGTGGTGTATGCGCTGATGAGCGGCTATGTGGGCAGTGCACCCAACGGCCAAGGTGCATGGCTGGTGCTGGCACTGGTGCTGCCGCAGGTCTGTGTGGGGGTGGGCACATGGTGGGTGGCACGCGTTAGTACAAACCACGTCGCTAAGCTACCCACTAGCAGCGCAGCAAATTTGAGCTGGCTGCGCACCGATGCGCCGCTGGTGGCATCGCAGCTTTTGCTATTGGCATCCACCACTCTGGGTACTGTGGTGGTGGGTGGGCTGGCCGATGCCACCACCACGGCGGCTTATGCTGCTACCGAAAAGCTTTTTAACCTAGCCGCCACTGTGCTGGTGGGTTTGTATATGGCGCTTTATTCAAGGCTAGCTGGCTTGTTTTATTCAAATCGTGGCCTGTATTGGCGCACAACGCAGCGGCTGCTGTTGGTATGTGTGTGTGGCGGTTTGGTGCTGGCTGCTGCGCTGGCCCTTGTCGGGACAGTGTTGTTGGGTTGGTATTTGCCCGCGCACATGGTGGCGCTGGTAGCGCCGGTGCTGTGGCCCTTGGGCTTGTGGCTGGGCTTGTGCATCAGCCAGCATGTGCTGACAAGCTACTTAGTGCTGGCCGAACGCAAGCACATGGTGCTGTGGGCCAATGCCTGCGTGCTGCTGGCCACCGTGGTGGTGGGCTATGCCTGTGCGCAGAACACGCCAGTGGCTTGGGTGTATGGCATGGTGGTAGGCCAGGTGTTGGCGCTGGTGTGGTTGCTGCGCATGTGTCGTCAAGATAAGGCAATGGTCGTATGAAGGTTTTGCACGTCACCGAGTCATTGGGGGCTGGGGTGGGCCACTATGTGTGGCTGGCAGCGCGTGGTCAAGTGGCGGCAGGGCACACGGTGGTGCTGGCGCATTCCATAAGGCACGACACGCCTGCTAACTTAGATGAACACTTTGCCTTTTTAGCCAAACGCGTGGTGGTGCCCATGGTGACCGAGGTATCGGTATTTAAAGACGCCTTCAGCGTATGGCACTTGGCTGCTTTGCTGCGGCAAGAGCAGCCCGATGTGGTGCACTTGCATTCGTCCAAAGCAGGTGTGCTGGGCCGCGTGGCGGTGTGGCTGGCGGGGGGGCGTTTGCGCAGGCACACACGCGTGTTTTATTCGCCCCACGGGTTTGCTTTTTTAAGGCAAGACGTGTCAGCTGCAAAGCAGAAGCTTTTTTTAGGGTTTGAGCAGCTGGCTGCCAAGCTGGGTGGCACGCTGGTGGGGTGCTCAGCCGCCGAGGCCGAGTTGGCTTCTACACAGGTGGGGCATGCGCATGTGCGTTTGGTAGAAAATGCGACCGACTTGAGCGAGGTGCAACGATCCACAGGCAGTACTGATGACCGGCTTAATGTGCTCAATGCAGGGCGTGCTTGCTACCAAAAAGCACCATGGCGCTTTAAAGCAGTAGCGCAGCAGTGTGCCGAGCTACCCACTCGTTTTGTGTGGCTGGGCGATGGCGATTTGGCGCATGAGCTGAGCGGAAACAATGTACAGCTCACGGGCTGGCTAAGCCGTGCCCAAGTGGCCGAGCAGCTGGCGAAAGCCGATATTTTTTTAATGCCCTCCTTGTGGGAAGGCATGCCTTTGGCGCTGATCGAGGCGCAGGCTGCGGGCGTGCCCGCGGTGGTGTCTAACGTGGTGGGGTGCAAAGACGTGGTGCAACACGGTGTAACTGGCTTTGTGTGCAACAGCGACGACGAGCTGTGCGAACGCACGCAGCAGCTCGTCATCGATGCGTCACTACGCCAACGCATGGGAGACAATGCTGCGCAAATAGCGCGCACACGGTTTGCAGTGGGCCGCATGAATGACGAGCTGCTCAAGCTCTATACGAATCAAGATGAACCCTAACGTCAAAAGCACTTCGCCAGTGGCCTCCTATGTGGTCAAGCTGGTGGATGCCGCGCTGATTTTGCTAGCCGCTTATTTGGCGCTGCATGCGCGGCGTGCTTTAGATTTGCCCACCGAGATGCCGGTGAAGTTTATTGCTGGCTACGATGGCTTGGCAGTCATTGGGGCTTTGCTGTTTAGCTTTTTCTCGGGTCGAGTGCCTATCTCGTGGCGTGGGGCGCAAATGCCGGCCATGCTGGCCAAACTAACCGGTCGTTGGTTTGTCGTAATTGGCCTGTTGTTGCTTTGGCTATTTGCATATAAGGCAACGCAAGAGTTCTCTCGAGTTTGGTTTGTGGCTTGGGCCATGCTGGCGATGTTGCTTCTTTGGTCTGGCCGGTTGTTGATTTATCTGGTGCTACGCAATCTGCGTTTGCGCGGCGTGGGTTTGCGGCAGGTGGCCTTCGTTGGGGCAGAAGCGGCAGTGGCCAGCTTGCAGGCGCGCATGGCGTCGGCGGGATGGTCGGGCTACGTGGTGCATCAAGCGGTAAATGACACGCACGACATGGCGCAACTAGAAGCGCTGGCCAGCAAACCACTTGATGAAATTTGGGTGATGTTGCCCCTTGGCGATGCCCAAGCTCTTGAGCGCACTTTGCACGCCCTAAGGCACAGTGCTGCATCCATTCGCTTGGTACCTGATTTGTTGACCTTGCGCTTGATCAACCACGGTGTGACCGAAATCATGGGCGTCCCCATGTATGACGTTTTCGCTTCACCCATGACCGGTACGAACCGGCTCTTGAAGTGGCTAGAGGACAAAGTGTTGTCATTGCTGATTTTGATACTTATCAGTCCTGTTATGTTGGCTGTCGCGTTGGGAGTGAAGCTCAGTTCTAGAGGGCCTGTTTTCTATAAGCAAGAGCGAGTGGGGTTAAATAACCGTTCTTTTTACATGTTGAAATTTCGGTCTATGCCTGTTGATGTGGAGAAAAACGGTGTTCAGTGGGGTGGTGCTGCAGGAAAAACCACCACGCGTTTTGGTCAGTTCATTCGTCGCACAAGCCTCGATGAATTGCCTCAGTTCCTCAATGTATTGATGGGTGATATGTCCATCGTAGGGCCGCGTCCAGAGCGCCCTATTTTTGTGGAGCAATTCAAAGATGAGATACCCGATTACATGAAAAAACATATGGTCAAAGCTGGTATCACGGGATGGGCGCAGGTGCATGGCTGGCGTGGCGACACCGATTTAAAAACGCGCATTGAGTTTGATTTGTTTTACATTGAGAACTGGTCAATTTGGTTAGACTTGAAAATTGTCTTCTTGACGGTTTTCAAAGGCTTTATGCACAAGAACGCAGCTTGATGCATTAACGTTGAGGGAAAGAAATACATGCCAATTTTGGTGACTGGTTGTGCTGGCTTTATTGGCAGCAATTTTGTGCACACATGGCTGTCGTCGTCAGACGAGGCTGTTGTGAATTTAGACAAACTCACCTACGCAGGTAATTTGGCCAATTTGGACGCCCTCAAAGGTGACCCTCGCCATATCTTTGTGCAGGGCGATATTGGCGACTGTGCTTTGGTTTCCAAGTTGCTTGCAGAGCATAAGCCTCGAGCTGTATTGAACTTTGCCGCAGAGAGTCATGTGGATCGATCCATCCATGGCCCTGGCGACTTTATCGAAACCAACGTGGTGGGCACTTTCAATTTGCTAGAAAGCGTGCGCGCCTACTGGCAAGACCTGCCTGCGGTAGAAAAAGAAGCTTTCCGTTTTTTGCATGTGTCGACCGACGAGGTGTATGGCACGCTGCTGCCCACCGACCCGCCGTTTGCAGAAACCAAGGCCTTCGAGCCCAACAGCCCCTACTCAGCCAGCAAGGCCGCCAGCGACCACCTAGTGCGTGCATGGCATCACACCTATGGCTTGCCTGTGCTGACCACCAATTGCAGCAATAACTATGGGCCGTATCACTTTCCAGAAAAGCTGATTCCTTTGGTGTTGCTCAATGCCTTGGCTGGCAAACCATTGCCCATTTATGGCGATGGCCAGCAAGTGCGTGATTGGCTGTATGTAGAAGACCATTGCCGCGCCATTGCCCGCGTGCTTGAAGCAGGCAAAGTGGGCGATACCTACAACATAGGCGGCTGGAACGAAAAGACTAACCTCGAAGTGGTGCACACCCTGTGCGCCGTGCTAGACGAGCTGCAGCCACGCGCAGATGGCAAACGCTACGCCGAGCAAATTACTTACGTCAAAGACCGCCCTGGCCACGACCGCCGCTACGCCATTGATGCCCGCAAGATTGAGCGTGATTTAGGTTGGAAGCCACAAGAAACGTTCGAGACCGGAATTCGCAAAACGGTGCAGTGGTATTTGGCCAACCAGACCTGGGTCGAAGGTGTGACCAGTGGCGCATACCGCCAGTGGGTGGGTAAGCAATACGGCGCTTAAGGCCCCAATGATGAAAATTTTGCTTCTAGGCAAAAATGGCCAAGTAGGCTGGGAGCTGCAGCGCAGTTTGGCCTCGCTGGGTGAGGTGCTGGCACTAGACAGGCACAGCACCCACTATTGCGGTGATTTATCAAAGCCCGAAGAGCTGGCTCAAACTGTGCTGGCCTATCAGCCAGACTTTATCGTCAATGCCGCAGCGCACACAGCGGTAGACAAAGCCGAGTCAGAGCCCGATTTGGCCCGTTGCCTCAATACCGATGCCCCAGCTGCACTGGCCAAAGCCGCTGCCCAAGTGGGCGCTTGGCTGGTGCATTACTCAACCGACTATGTATTCGACGGCAGTGGCACCCATGCACGGCAAGAGGGCGAGGGCACAGGCCCATTAAGCGTGTACGGCCAAACCAAACTGGATGGCGAGAAAGCCATTGTGGCCAGTGGCTGCAAGTATTTGATTTTTCGTACCAGCTGGGTGTATGGGGCGCGTGGCGGCAACTTTGCCAAAACCATGCTGCGCTTGGCGCAAGAGCGCGACAAGCTAACGATCATTAACGACCAGCATGGCACACCTACAGGCGCAGACCTGATTGCTGACGTCACAGCGCATGCCATGCGCAGTGTGCTGAGCATGCAAGATCAGTCACTAGGTGGTGTATATCACTTAGTGCCATCAGGTGAGACTACTTGGCATGGTTATGCAAGCCATGTGATTGAAAAAGCCAGAGACATCAAGCCCGACTTGCAATTTAAGGTGGCCGAGGTGGCACCAGTACCAACCAGCGCATTCCCCACGCCGGCTAAGCGTCCGCAGAACTCGCGTCTGTGCACGCATAAACTACAACAAGCATTTGGCTTGGTGTTGCCGCAGTGGCAGCAGGGCGTAGACCGAATGCTGGCAGAAATACTTTAAACAAGAAGAGCAGATATGACCAAACAACGCAAAGGCATCATCCTCGCGGGCGGCTCTGGCACCCGTTTGTACCCTGTCACACAAGCGGTCAGCAAACAGCTGATGCCCGTGTATGACAAGCCCATGATTTACTATCCGCTCACCACGCTGATGCTGAGCGGTATTCGTGAGGTATTGGTCATTTCTACCCCGCAAGATACGCCGCGATTTACTGAGCTGTTAGGCGATGGCAGCCAGTGGGGCATGCATATTGAATACGCCGTGCAGCCAAGCCCCGATGGTTTGGCGCAAGCCTTCATCATTGGTAAAAGCTTTGTGGCAGACCACCCCAGTGCCTTGGTTCTAGGTGACAACATTTTTTATGGCCACGATTTGGTGAAGCAGCTGCACAGCGCCGATGCGCGCACCAGCGGCGCCAGTGTGTTTGCCTACCATGTGCATGACCCAGAGCGCTATGGCGTGGTGGAGTTTGATGGTCAGTTTCGTGCACTGAGTATTGAAGAAAAGCCAGCCAAGCCCAAAAGCAACTATGCTGTCACAGGCTTGTATTTCTATGACGAGCAAGTCTGCGAAATTGCTGCTGCTGTGAAGCCATCGCATCGCGGTGAGCTAGAAATTACCGATGTGAACAAACGCTATTTAGAGCTGGGCCAGTTGAATGTCGAAATCATGGGGCGCGGCTACGCTTGGCTCGACACAGGCACGCATGACAGTTTGTTAGAGGCGGCCAGCTTTATTGGCACTTTGCAAAAACGCCAGGGTTTGATGGTGGCTTGCCCAGAAGAAATTGCATATGGCTTAAATTGGATTGATGCAGATGCCCTGCAAAAGTTGGCTGCGCCGCTGGCTAAAAATGGCTATGGCCAGTACTTGCTGGGTTTGTTAAAGTAAGTCTATGCCTTATCAAGTAATGCAAACGCCCCTGGAGGGCGTTTTAGTTTTAGAACCCAAAGTGTTTGGGGATGCGCGGGGCTTCTTTTTTGAAAGTTTCAACGCCCGCGACTTTGAGCAAGCTACGGGCTTGAAAGAAACCTTCGTGCAAGACAACCACAGCAAATCAGCCAAAGGTGTATTGCGCGGCTTGCACTACCAAGCTCAGAATGCACAGGGCAAGCTAGTGCGCGTGACACAAGGCGCGGTGTTTGATGTGGCGGTGGATATTCGCAAAGGTTCTCCCACATTTGGCCAATGGTTTGGGCTAGAACTCTCAGCAGAAAACAAAAAACAAGTGTGGATTCCTGCTGGCTTGGCACATGGCTTTTTGGTGACGAGCGAGAGTGCCGAGTTTTTGTACAAAACGACCGATTACTACTATCCGGAGTTTGAACGAAGCTTGCTTTGGTCTGACCCCGCTATGGGTATTGGGTGGCCGCTGCATTTGATTAATGGCCAGCCACTCCTTGCGTCTAAAGATGCAAATGCCTCATTGCTGGAGTCTATTCGTGCTTAACAACATGAAGTCGCACGTTTGGCCTGCTGTGTTTTTGTTTCTCGTAGGGGCGATGGCCTTGGTGGTGCCTAGCGGCTATTCAATAGGTTTTTATGGGTTGAGTTTTGCGGGTTTGGTTATTTGGATGTTTGTGCGTAATCGGCTATTGGCATCAGATGCTTATGCATTTTTGATCCCATTGCTGGTTTATGCAACGGGGCAGCTTGCGCAGAATTTGCATGAGCAGTTTTCATGGCGGTCTGTGGATCCATTTGTGCCCTTTTTCCTGTTGGTTTTTGGCATCTGGCTCCTACGTCGCTACAAGCCTAGTGCGCATTGGTTTTGGACGGGTTTGGCTGTTGGGGCGATCGGTGCTGCATGCTTTGCGGGTTACCAAGCAATGGTAATTGGCGGTCGTGCCGGAGGGTATTTGCACCCGATTATGTTTGGCAATATTGCGTTGTTGCTAGGCGTGTTGTGCATGGTGCGCGCTTTGATCACGTTAGAAATGACGTGGGTGAATGCGTTGATGTGGTTTGGCTTTGTATCTGGCGTCATGGCGTCGGTTTGGAGCCAGACGCGCGGCGGCTGGGTCGCGATTGTGTTGATTTTCTTTTGGATATTGACTCATGCCACAAGCCAATGGACATGGCTTAGAAAGTTGATCACAGTCACAGCTTTGGTTGGATGCATGGGGGTGCTCGGCGTTCAGCTCGGTTTGAATCAAGTGATTCAATCGCGTGTGTCTGTTGCAATCACTGAAACAACGGCGTTTTTTGAGAGTAATCAACAAGATAGCCCCGTGGGTTCGCGATTGGCTATGTGGCGATTTGCAATGCAGCACATCGGAGATGCGCCTTGGGTTGGCGTCGGTAAGCAAGGTTGGCTCGCGTTGCGAGACCAAGGTGTCGCGAACGGAGATTTATCCGTAACTTATATTTCCAGCGTAGACCACATACATAACGAATATTTAGATGCTGTGTTGAAGCATGGATTGATAGGTTTTTGTCTGCTTCTGTTGTTGTATTTGGTCCCTATGTTTCAGTTCTTTAGGCCGCATTTGAATGCATTGAATGTAGAGGTGAAATCACTCGCCATGGCGGGTATGGTGATCCCCATGATGTACATGGACTTTGGCTTAACGCAAGTTTTTCTAAGTCACAACTCGGGGCGCATGGTGTTAGCTAGTTTGTGGATGTGTACTGCGGCATTGCTGCTGAACGCGTCTGAGGATAATAGGCAGCATGACACCATCTAGTTACACCATTACTTTTGCTTGCTACAACCAGCTTGACTACACCAAGCAGTTCATTGCAAGTTTGGACCGTGAAGAAGTGGATTTTTCGCGAATTGTGGCGGTGGACAACGGTTCAACCGATGGCACACGGGAGTGGCTAGGCCAACAAGGCTTTGGTGCTGTGGTATTGAATGAGCGCAACCTAGGTTGCGGCGCTGCATGGAACCAAGGGGCTTTGGCTATTCAGTCCAAATGGACTGTCGTGATGAACAACGATGTGATTTGCGCCAAAGGATGGCTGCGCAAATTGTTGGCAGCCGCGGAGACAAATCAATTACACGTTGCCAGCCCCGCGATGGTGGAAGGTGAGTTGAATTACGACTTCGGCGCATGGGCAACAGAAGCGGAATCCGAAATGGCTGGCTATGTGCGTGAAGGTGCACCGCACGCGGTTTGCATGGCCATTCGCGATGATGTATGGAATGAGATTGGATACTTTATGCCTGTGCCCAAGCTGTTGGGTTATGAAGATGCCATCTTTTTTCAACGCGTGCTAGAGGCAGGCCTGAAAACCGGCACTTGTGCTGATTCGTGGTTGCACCACTACGGCATGACCACACAAAAAGCGTTGAAGCTTGAGATGAAGCTAGATCAAAATGACAGCTTGGGCAACCGCAATCTGATGCGTTTGTACATGGCCCAGAGTTGGGTGGCGCGAAAACTTGCGCGTCTCAAACGTCAGAGGTTGCTACAGAGCGCTTCTGAATATGAAGAGAATTCATTTGATCGCACTGTGCACGTCATACGTAATCAAGATGTATTTGAGTGGCGTTGATTTCAAAGCTTAAGGCGCATATGGATAAAAGAATTTTTGTAACTCAGCCAAGTTTGCCTCCACTTTCAGAGTTTGTTGCATCGTTGCAAAAAATCTGGGATAGCAAAGTCTTGACGAATGGTGGTGAATTTCATCAAGAGTTAGAAAAGGCGCTTTGCCAATACCTTGGTGTGAAATACATTTCATTATTCAATAACGGCACTATTGCTCTCCTAACTGCGCTTCAAGCTTTAAACATAAAAGGTGAGGTCATTACAACGCCTTATTCTTTTGTGGCGACAACACACTCACTGCTTTGGAATGGATTGACGCCTGTATTTGTAGACATTGATCCGGAAACATTGAACCTTGACCCTCGCAAAATAGAGGCAGCCATTACTGATAAAACAACTGCGATCATGCCTGTTCATTGTTACGGCAGGCCTTGTGATGTTGAAAGGATTGGCCAAATAGCCAAGCAAAATGGGTTGAAGGTGATTTATGACGCAGCGCACGCCTTTGGTGTGCAAGTTGGTGGTGAAAGCTTATTGAACTTCGGGGATTTGTCTGCTTTGAGTTTTCACGCCACAAAGGTGTTTAATACTTTTGAGGGTGGGGCGATTATTTCTAATACGCCTGAGATGAAGCAAAGAATTGATCATCTGAAAAACTTTGGCTTTACTGATGAGGTTACGGTTGTTGAGGCCGGTATTAACGGGAAGATGAGTGAGGTGAATGCCGCATTGGGCTTGTTGCAGCTGAGCCGTATCGATCAAAATCTTAAGGATAGGCTGGAGATCGCAACTCGCTACAGGAGTGGGCTGTCTGACGTGAAGGGTATTCGAATTCCGACACTTGACGAAGGTGTGGTGGGTAATGATTCCTACTTTCCTATTTTTGTAGAAAACGATTTTTATTTAGACAGAGATGCCTTGTACGAAAGGCTTAAAGCGCAAAATATCTATTCACGAAGATATTTTTACCCCTTGATCTCTGATTTTCCAATGTACAAGGACTTGCCTTCAGCATCAAAGGCTAATCTAAGTGTTGCCGCAAATGCAGCTTCGCAGGTGTTGTGTCTACCAATCTATCCGGGTTTGACAACGGCTGAGCAAGATAGGGTGATTAACGCAATATTGCCTCAGTGAGGGTCTACTAATTTCTATGCAAACTCACGACGGAAATTTTATTTTTGGCCTTTATGGCGCAGGCGGATGTGCTCGTGGGGTTATGCCATTTGTATTGGACAGTTTGCAGAGAGCTTTTCCTGAATCTGCTAAATCAAATATCAAGCTGTACTTTGTGGAATCTCGTCCAATGGCGGCTGAGGTAAATGGTTATCCTTTGATATCCGAAGATGATTTTTTTAATATTCCGTGCGGTATTCGATACTTCAATGTGGCCATTGCTAATTCGACGGTGCGGGAAGATATTGCTATTCGCTGTATGTTAAGAGGTGGAGTGCCTTTGACTTTGAATGCACCAAGTGCAATTGCTTACGACTCAAATGAAGTGGGGGTTGGTGCGGTTTGGTGTGCCAATACGATGATTACGTCTAATGTAAAGATTGGGAAATTCTTTCATGCCAACATTTACTCATATGTAGAACATGATTGTGTAATTGGTGATTATGTGACATTTGCTCCAAGTGTGCGATGCAATGGAAATGTGCACATTCAAGATCATGCCTATATTGGAGCAGGTGCCGTTATAAAACAAGGAAGTCTTGCTGAGCCACTTGTTATTGGAAAAGGTGCTGTTGTAGGTATGGGTGCTGTTGTAACCAAGAGCGTTCCACCTTATGTGACAGTTGTTGGTAATCCAGCAAGGCCCATGGTTAAAAACTAGTTAGATTCGACAATGAAGAAGTATGTAATATTTGCTCCGAAATATAATGAATCTAACGGTGGTGTGATCTGCCTTCATTACTTGGCGCACTTGATCAACGAGTTAGGCCG
>JACCDY011091426.1_pt1 | contig 48722 bp, 43 predicted proteins | sample 7446391 | NCBI WGS metagenome assembly JACCDY01 (sample SAMN15323451, study PRJNA562643) | freshwater metagenome | isolation source: river surface water | place: USA:Blue River Watershed | collected 2017-08-18
AGTGCATACCCTCATCCCCAACCACCTGGCGGGCTTCGAAGCGGTGAACTATCCGCCCATGCTGGGGGCCTCGGGTGCCGTGTATGGTGTGATGGTGGCCTTCGCCGTGCTTTACCCCAACGAAACCCTGCTATTCCTCTTCATTCCTTACCCCATCAAAGCCAAATACCTGGTGCCGATCATGGTGGGACTGGATATCGTCCTGGGCCTGGGCAGTTTCAGTGGCGATAACGTGGCCCACTTCGCGCACATCGGTGGGGCGGCCACAGGATTGGCACTGATCTTTTTGTGGAAGCGGCTCGACCGCAATCGTTACAGTCGGTTTTAACCCATCATTGCACTAATGTCAGACCTGCGCTCCTGGATCCAAGGTCCCAAACCCGCGGTACAGCAACTCATCTTCCTGTGTTTGCTGGTGTTTGTGTCATCCCTGCTGCTGCAGTTGTTTCGCCTTGAATCGCCCCTATATTTCCTTACTTATACGCCCTCGGTGTGGTATAAGCCCTGGTCGCTCGTGACCTATATGTTCCTGCACCTGAGTTTCTGGCACCTGCTGGGAAACCTCCTCTGGCTCTACTTTGTGGGCAGCATTTTGGAGGATTTGGTGGGATCAAAACCCATTTATTGGCTGTTCCTCGGTGGCGGAATCCTCGGAGCGCTGGTCTTTCAGGTTGTGTATTCCTTTTCGACCTATAGCGATGCCCACCTACCCATGCAGTTGTTGGGTGCCTCGGGTGGGGTGTCGGCCGTGGTGATCGGCACCGCCGTGTTTACCCCCCGCTACAAACTGTTTTTGTTTGGCCTCGTGGAGGTGGAGCTGCGCTGGATTGCCGTGGCCAAAATATTGCTGGATCTGGCCGGATTGGGCAGTGGCAGCAACCTCGGTGGGTATACCGCCCACCTGGGTGGTATCCTTTGGGGTGCGGGCTATGTTTGGTTTTCGCTAAAATCAGGCGCCCCCGAGTGGCTCAGTACCGTTTTTGCAATGTTCACAAAAAAATCGCCCAGAAAATCCACCCTCCGTTTTGAAAAAGGCGATAAACCGCTACATTCGAAAAAAACCCAACAGCAAAACGGTCCTTCCGAAGCCGAGGTGAATGCCCTGCTCGACAAAATATCGCAGGTGGGCTACAACAACCTCACGGCCAAAGAGAAGGAAACGCTGTTTAAAGCCAGCAAAACAAACTAACATGAAACTGCTCAACATCATCGCCTTTCCTGCCACCGTGGTCTTGGGATTGCTGTTGATGGTATCGGGCTTTGTGCCCAGTATCTCACCGGCCACCAACTCCTGGTTGCCGCTATTGGGTCTGGCGTTTCCCGTTTTCTTTTTGTTGATGTCGCTCCTGTTTTTGTTCTGGCTCATCCAACGCAAATGGCGGAGTTTGTTTGCCCTGTCTTGCCTGCTGTTGAATTTGGGACAGGCGAGTTTATACGTGCAGTGGAACGATACCACCGCAGAGGAAAAGGCCTTGGAAGACAGGAAGGAGTCGCTCGACGAAGTGGTCAATTTTGGCACCCAAACCTTCAAGGTGGCGAGCTACAATGCCCAGTTGTTTGGGCTATACAACGATGAGTCCTCAGTGGGGATCGTGAACACAGAGTATATGCCGGCTATGGATTCTTTTTTGCGGGTGCTGAAGGCGGAATCTGCCGATGTGGTCTGCCTGCAGGAGGTGTACGCCAAGGCAGGTGGATTGAAATTACTCTCCCGGTTTTTAAAAGCAGAAGGCGGGTATGACTATAGTCAATCGTATACGTTGAGTGCGAACCGACCTTATGGCATGTTGGTATTGAGTAAGTACAAGATCAAACGCTGGCAGCCGATTTCTTTCGGACCGAATACGGGGAACATGGCGATGTGGGTGGATGTAGAGATTACAGATTCCCAATATCAGCGAAAGAAGCCACGGATTCGAATTTACAATTTGCATTTGCAGTCGTTCCGATTTGCAAAACAAGACTACGCAGTAATGCAAAAACAGACGAAGCAACAACAGCTCGACATTGAAGGAAGCAAGGGCATCATCACCCGCTTGCGGCTGGGATACGAGCGCAGGGCAGAACAAGTAAATTTGGTGAAGGAGAGCATGCTGGCTTGCGATTTCCCGAAGATTGTGTGTGGGGATTTCAACGACATCCCAGTGAGTTACACATACCGGGAGCTGAGCGCGGGGATGAAGGACGCTTTTGGCGAGGCGGGGCGGGGCTTGGAAACCACCTACAAAGGAAGTATGCCCAGTTTTCGGATTGATTATATCCTGTTCGACAATCCCATGCGGGCAATCCACTACGAGAGTGTGGCCGAGGTGCCCTCAGACCACAAGTGGATTGCCGCCAAACTGCAAATTGGCGGGTTATTTCAAGGAAATTGAGGTTCTTTTTAACAAAGTAAACGCCATCATTGGCGAAATTACTGATGCGATTCTTCTAACATACAGATATCTTCGTGATGTGCGTATATTTGCATAATTTTACTTATGCCTTATTTCTTTACCTCAGAATCTGTGTCGGAAGGACACCCAGACAAAGTCGCTGACCAAATTTCAGACGCACTGATTGACCATTTTTTGGCTTATGACCCCGATAGCAAAGTAGCTTGTGAAACGTTGGTTACCACCGGACAAGTGGTTTTGGCGGGTGAGGTGAAATCAGAGGCTTACTTGGATGTGCAAAAAATTGCCCGTGACGTTATTGCGAAAATTGGTTACACCAAAAGTGAATACATGTTCGATGCCAACAGTTGTGGCATCTTGAGTGCCATTCACGAGCAAAGTCCAGATATCAACCAAGGCGTAGAGCGTAAAAACCCAGAAGATCAAGGTGCCGGTGACCAAGGGATGATGTTTGGCTATGCCAACAACGAAACAGATACCTTGATGCCATTGCCTTTGATGTTGGCACACCTTCTCCTAGAAGAGTTGGCTGCCATGCGCAGAGAGGCAACCGCCATTCCGTATTTGCGTCCCGATGCCAAAAGCCAGGTAACCATCCAATATTCTGATGATCACAAACCGGTGAACATCGATACCATCGTAATCTCAACCCAGCATGATGATTTCGATGAGGATGCAGCCATGTTGCAGAAAATCCATGACGACATTGTAAACTTGTTGATCCCCCGCGTAAAAGCCAAATTGCCCGTTCACATTCAGGCACTCTTTGGTAGCGACATCAAATACCACATTAACCCCACTGGCAAATTTGTGATTGGTGGTCCTCACGGCGATACGGGTTTGACCGGCCGTAAGATCATCGTAGACACCTACGGCGGTCGTGGTGCCCATGGGGGTGGTGCTTTTTCTGGTAAAGACCCCAGCAAAGTAGACCGTTCAGCGGCCTACGCTACCCGCCACATTGCCAAAAACTTGGTGGCTGCTGGCGTGTGCGACCAAGCCTTGGTGCAGGTGAGTTATGCCATTGGTGTAGCAGAACCCGTGGGTTTGTTCGTAGATACCTACAACACCGCAAAAGTGAATTTGACCGACGGTGAGATTGCAGCTAAAATCTTGGCCATGCCAGAATTTAGTTTGCGCCCTTACCACATTGAACAACGTTTTCAATTGCGCACCCCCATCTATTTGGAAACTGCGGCCTATGGCCACATGGGCCGTGAGTGCAAAACGGTAGAAAAGGTGTTCAATGCCGGCAAGAAAAACGAAAAGAAAGTCATTGTGAAATTGTTTCCTTGGGAAGAAACCAACGCAATTGCGGCGGTAAAAGCCCAATTTGGACTATAAAAAAAGCCTATGTGTGGAATCGTTGCCTATATCGGACAAAAGCAGGCCTATGACATTGTGATCAACGGCCTCAAGCGCTTGGAATACCGCGGTTATGACAGTGCCGGAGTGGCCCTGTTGAATGGCGATATGCGCATTTACAAGAAAAAAGGCAAGGTGGCCAACTTGGAAGAGGAAACGGCGGGACAAGATGTGAGCGGCGGTATGGGTATGGGTCATACCCGTTGGGCCACCCACGGCGAACCCAACGATAAAAATTCCCATCCCCATTTGAGTGAAAGCGGGGATTTGGCCATCATCCACAACGGAATCATTGAAAACTATGCCACGCTAAAAGCGGGCATGATGTTGAAGGGTCATACCTTTCATTCAGATACCGATACAGAAGTATTGGCCCATTTGATTGAAGACGTCATGCAAAACAGCGGCCTGCCTTTGGCAGACGCAGTACGTTCGGCCTTGAAGCAAGTCAGTGGCGCTTATGCCATCGTAATCTTAAGCAAAAACCACCCAGAGCACCTCATTGCTGCCCGTAAAGGCAGTCCGTTGGTGGTGGGTTTGGGCGAAGAACGCGGTGAATTTTTCTTCGCTTCAGATGCCACACCCATCGTGGAATACACCAACAAAGTCATTTATCTCAAAGATGGAGAAGTAGCCATTGTGGAGAACCAAGAATTGATGGTGAAGAACATAGACAATGTGGTGCAAGTGCCCTATGTGCAAGAGTTGGAGTTGAGTTTAGAGCAATTAGAGAAAGGGGGATACCCCCATTTTATGCTCAAAGAAATTTACGAACAGCCCCGTTCCATTTTTGACAGTTTTCGGGGTCGTTTTGATGTAGAAACCGGAGAAATCCACATGCGTAGCATGGAAGATTACCAGCAGCGCTTGAAAGAAATAAAACGCCTGATTTTGATCGGTTGTGGCACCAGTTGGCATGCTGCTTTGGTTGGCGAATATTTGTTTGAAGATTTGGCACGGGTACCGGTGGAAGTAGAATATGCTTCTGAATTTAGATACCGCAACCCCGTGTTGTATGCCGATGACCTGGTCATGGCCATTTCTCAGAGTGGTGAAACCGCCGATTCCTTGGCGGCCATGGACCTGGCCAAACGCAAAGGCGCATCAGTTTTTGGTATTTGCAACGTGGTAGGGTCAAGCATCCCCAGGTTGAGTGATGCGGGCGCCTATACCCATGCCGGTCCAGAAATTGGGGTGGCCAGCACCAAAGCCTTTACCGCCCAAGTCACTGTTTTGGCCCTCATGGCCGTGGGCATGGCCAAACTCAAGGGTACCATGAATTTGGTGGCCATAAAATCCTTCTTCGAAGAATTGGAGAGCATTCCCGAAAAGATTGAAAAAGCCCTGTTACTCAATGACCAAATCATTGCCCTGGCAACAAAATTCAAAGACGCCAAGAACTTCTTGTATTTGGGACGTGGATACAACTTCCCCGTAGCCTTGGAAGGTGCTCTAAAACTCAAAGAAATCAGTTACATCCACGCTGAGGGTTACCCCGCCGCAGAGATGAAACATGGGCCCATTGCCCTCATTGATGAGGAAATGCCCGTGGTGGTGATTGCTACTTATTCAGAACACTATGAAAAAGTGGTGAGCAACATCCAAGAGGTAAAAGCACGGAAAGGACAAGTGATTGCCTTGGTGAGCGAAGGCAACCGTGATTTGGATAACCTCGTAGACCACGTGATAGAAGTGCCCGAAACCATTGAACCATTGAGTCCGTTGGTAAACACCGTGCCCCTGCAACTGTTGAGCTATCACATAGCTGTAATGCGCGGTTGCAACGTAGATCAGCCTCGCAACTTGGCAAAATCTGTCACCGTAGAGTAAGCAGATTTCATTCACATGCCGAAATGGTGTGTTCACAAATTTGGTATTGAATTGATATTCAACCCTTCAAGATTGCAAGGGGTTGGTCATATATTTGTATGGAGGCAAACAATACACTCATTGGTTTGTTTATGTGCCCCCATCAAGGTCGTTCCTGTGACCCAAGGGGCGAAGCCATGGATGCCCAGCACCATTTTTTTCTGACTATCTTTGTCGTTTTACAATGAATAAAAAATACAACGTACTGATTATCTTTTTTTTAGGAGTGCTGTCTTTGTTGGCCCAACCCGGGTTTTCTCAGAATCCAGCGACCGTAAAAGCTTCAGATTTTACCGATGCCCAAATCCTGGATTTGCTCAAACAAGCCCAAGACGCCGGATTGGGTATTGAGCAAGCCGAAAAACTCGCCATTGCCAAAGGTCTGCCCGCCTCTGAAGCCCAAGCATTCAAAGACCGCCTAAATAAAATTCAAGCCAATACCCCCGCCATGGCTGGCTCCCCAGCCCAAGCCATCTCACAAGCCACCGAAGCCAAAGGCAAACAAGCCCTTGTAGAAGCCGCCACCCCAGTTACTGGGTCTGAAATTGTGGCCGATAAACCCAATTTGCCCGTGACGGTATACGGACAGGAACTCTTCCGACGTGGTGATCTGAAAATTTATGAGCGCAGCCTCGATGCCAAAGCCCCCGCCAACTATGAATTGGGCGTGGGTGATGAATTGGGCATTTCCATCTTTGGGGTAAGTTACTACAACACCGTGGTCAAAGTTGATAACCGCGGTCGCATTGAGCTGGGACAGTTGGGCAGCATCTACGTCAAAGGCATTGCCTTTGACAAAGCCAAAGTGTTGATCAAAACTGCCCTGAGTAACAACTTCAACATGAGTGCCAACCAACTGGAAATTAGTTTGGCCTATAGCCGAAGCATCACGGTGAACATTGTGGGTGAAGTTTTCCAGCCTGGATCTTACAAGATCCCGGCCCTGAATACCGCCTTCAATGCCTTGATTGCCGCTGGAGGCCCCACCGATATTGGTACGTTGCGTAACGTGCAACTGCGCAGAAATGGAAAAGTCATTAAAACGTTCGACGTGTATGCCTACTTGCAAAATCCGGGTTCAGAAGACGATTTCTTTTTGCAAGACAACGACTACCTGGTGGTAGGAACCACAGGCAAACGGGTGAGTATTGCGGGTTCTGTGAAACGCCCCCTTACCTACGAACTATTGCCCCAAGAACAATTGACCACCTTGCTGCGTTTTGCGGGTGGTGCCCAAGCCAATGCCTTGTTGGCCAACATGCGTGTGCAGCGCTATGTAGGCAAAAACCGACTGCTGATTCCAGTAAACTTCGACAGCTTGTTAACCCTGAAACAAGATTTTGCCCTGCAAGATGGCGATATGGTAACGCTCGGACAAGTCAATGACGATGTAGAAAACCAGGTAGAAATCAAAGGCCCCGTCTATTTCCCAGGCACGTATGCGTTGTTGCCAGGATACAGGGTGGCTGACCTCATTCAAAAAGCGGGCGGACTGCGTGAGCAGACCTTGCTCAAACGCGCCTATGTGGTGAGAACCGAAAAAGACGAAACCCGCAGGTACATTCCCCTGAACATTGAAACGTTGATGGCCAACCCCAGTGACCCGGGAAACATTCCTTTGTACAAAAACGATGCGTTGCTGTTGTATACCGAAGCCAGTTTCGTGGATACGTTTGCTGTGAGCGTGAATGGTGAAGTAAAAAACCCCCGCAGCTTGCCCTACAAGGAAGGGTTGACCTTGGGTGATGTGTTGGTGTTGTCTGGCGGATTGAAGATCTCAGCCGAACTCACAAAAATAGAAATTGCCCGCTCCAACATCTTTTCTCCCAACTACAAACCGGGCGATGCCTATCAGTCTAATTTGATTGAACTTACCATACCCAAGGACATTACCGAAAACGAGGAAGTGCTGAAAACGGGGTTGATGCCGTTTGACATTGTGTCTGTGCGGAGAATTCCCAACTTTGAATTGCAAAAAGTGGTGGAACTGAGAGGTGAATTCAAATACCCCGGAACCTATGTAATTCAAGACAAGGGATTCACGGTGCAAGATGCGGTGAAGTTGGCGGGTGGACTTACGCCTTATGCATTTGAAGAAGGCGCCCGTTTTGACCGACCCAATTTGCCGGGTGGGTTTTTGGTGTTTGACCTGAAAAGGGCCATGGGCCGCCGCGGTTCTATGTATAACTACACCTTGAAAGAAGGCGATGTGATAACGGTGCCCAAGGTGATTGATTATGTATCGATTTATGGTTCTGGCATTCGCTACATAGAGAACATGATCAACTTAGATTCTACCGCCAACTACGAGGTGATGAACGCGCCGTTTGTATACGGAAAGCGGGCGGGATTTTACGTACGGCACTTTGGCAATGGCTATACCGCGGATGCATGGCGTTCTAAGACCTATGTGGTGGAAGCCAATGGCAGGGTAAGACGCACGGTGAATTTATATGTAGTGCGCATTTCTCCCAAGGTAAAGAAAGGGGCTTCTGTACAGGTCATCACGAAGGAAAGAAAAGTGAAAGACAAAGCCAAAGACGCGGTAAACAAAATACCAACAGATTGGAACAAGATCATCCAGGACATTACGGTGAAGTTGACCGGTTTGGCTACCTTGTGGACCATTTTGTCGAAATAATACAATGGACAACCAAACACAGAATTCAGACGAAATTTCCCTCAAAGAATTGATCCTACAAATAGGAGAGATTTGGGGGTACTTAAAAACCCAATGGGTGAAGCTGCTGTTGTTGGGTTTGCTGGGCGGTTTGGGCGGTTTTTTCTTTGCCAAATATCAGAAACCCGAGTATACGGCCAAGCTCACCTTTGCGTTGGCAGAGGGGGGTGATAAGGTGGGGGGCTTGGGCTCCATTGCCTCGCAATTTGGCATTGACATCATGGGCGGTAGTTCGGGCGGGGCTTTTAGTGGCGACAACTTGTTGGAGCTGATGAAAAGCCGTTTGTTGATAGAGAAGACCCTGCTTACGGCGGTAGACAGCAATGGCAAACAGAAATTGCTGATCAACCAATACATTGATTTTCACAAACCCAAAAAACCAAAGCCCCGAAAACCCACAGACCCCGTGGCGGTAACGTTTACGGCAGACCAAGTAGATCCGGAGCGGTTTTCTTTGGCCCAAGATTCATTTTTAGATAAAGTATGCTTTGATTTGGTCATGGAGCATTTAACGGTTTCCAAGGTAGACAAGAAATTGGCTATTGTTTCGGTGACGTTTAAGGGACAGGACGAGTGGTTTGCCAAGCATTTTACCCAGGTGTTGACGCAGAATGTAACGGAATTTTATGTGGAGACCAAAACCCGGCAGATACGCAAGAATGTGATGATGATGGAGCACAAGGTAGACAGCGTAAAGCAGGCCTTGGGCCGTGCCATGTACGGGGTGGCTTCTGAGTTTGATGGCAACCAATTTTTGGTGCGTGGAGTGGCAAAGGTGCCCCAGGCCAAGAAGCAGTTGGAGATTCAAGTGCTATCAACCATGTATGGCGAATTGTTGAAGAACTTGGAATTGAGCCGCACTTTGATGGCCAAAGAACAACCCTTGATTCAATTGATTGATCAGCCCAGGTTTCCTTTGGAAAAGAAGATAATGTCCAAACTAATAACGGCATTTGGCGGTGCATTTTTATTTGGCATTTTGGGAATTAATATATTGCTATTTCGACGCTGGTGGAAGTTGCAACAGAATAAGTAAAGTTTCAAACTCAAGACAAATAATTTTTAATCAATTTGGTACTGATTTTACGGAATTTTATTTAATATAATTTTTCAAAAGTGATTCGAAAAATATGCTAATTGTAAAAAATAGCGTCCATAAAACTACAATTATGAAAATAGAAAATTCAAAAATAGCTATAATTGGTTTAGGCTATGTTGGGTTACCCTTGGCTGTGGCATTTGCTGAAAAATATCCAGTTGTTGGTTTTGATATAAATCAATTGAGGGTTAATGAATTATTAGATGCAAAGGATAGTACTCTGGAAATCCAGGATTATCAATTACATCATGTACTTGTACCTAATTCAAAATCTAATAAAGGCTTTTACCCTACAACCAACACAGCCGAGCTTGCCGATTGTACAATTTTCATTGTAACAGTACCAACCCCAACTGACAAACACAACCGTCCTGTATTAATTCCAATGCTTAAAGCTACCGAAACGATAGGGAAAGTTCTAAAGCGGGGTGACATTGTTATCTATGAATCTACGGTTTATCCTGGAGTTACAGAAGAGGTTATGGTGCCGGAACTTGAATATATTAGTGGACTAAAATATAATAAAGATTTTTTTTGTGGCTATTCCCCAGAAAGAATAAATCCAGGCGATAAAGAACATACTGTAACTAAAATTTTAAAAGTAACGAGTGGTTCTACGCCTGAAATCGCTATTGTGGTAGATGAATTATATAAATCAGTAATTACCGCGGGTACATACAAGGCATCTAGTATTAAAATAGCTGAAGCTGCAAAAGTGATTGAAAACTCGCAGCGCGACATCAACATTGCTTTTGTAAATGAATTAGCGAAGATTTTTAATTTGATGGGAATTGATACACACGAGGTGTTGGAAGCCGCAGGTACCAAGTGGAATTTTTTGAAATTCAAACCCGGTTTGGTTGGGGGGCATTGCATTGGGGTAGATCCGTATTATTTAGCTCAGAAAGCACAAGAGGTGGGATATCATCCAGAAATTATTTTGGCTGGAAGACGTGTAAATGATGGAATGGGTAAATATGTAGCCACCGAAGTGGTGAAGTTGATGATACGCAAGGATATTAAAGTGATCAATTCCCAAGTGCTTATTATGGGCTTTACGTTCAAAGAAGATTGTCCGGATGTTCGTAACACCAAGGTTATTGATATTTATAACGAGTTGCTAAATTTTGATATTAAAGTAAATATTTATGACCCCTGGGTAGATCCAGCTGATGTTAAAAAGGAATATGGCATTGAAGTTCTAAATGAAATCCCAAGTTGCACGTTTGCCGCAGTAATATTAGCTGTTGCACACAGAAAGTTTCAAACATTAAATATTAGAGCATTTACACCAAATGGAGTTGTTTATGATGTCAAAGGTGTGTTACCAAAGGAAATAATAGATTTAAAATTGTAATATATGTTGAATGAGCGATTATACAATACTGTGTATCATGATGATGAGTTATCAAAAATTTCTTTTTTGATAACCGGCGGAGCTGGTTTTATTGGTTCAAATATTGTTGAATATTTAATAAAATATAAAGCAAAAAAGGTAAGAGTACTTGATAATTTATCAAATGGATATTATGATAATATTAAAGAATATGTTGGGTTAGAAAACTTCGAATTTATTGAAGGTGATATAAGAGATATTGAGACTTGTAAGAATGCTCTTGTTGGAATAGATTATGTTAGTCATCAGGCTGCTTTAGGTTCTGTTCCACGATCAATCATTGATCCTATTACTTCGAATAGTGTTAATGTTGATGGTTTTTTAAATATGTTGGTCGCAATTAAAGATTCACCAAATATTAAAAAGATGGTTTATGCTGCATCTTCTTCTACTTATGGAGATAGTAAAATTTTGCCCAAAGTTGAAGGCCAAGAAGGTAAACCATTATCACCATATGCTGTAACAAAGTTGGTTAATGAATTATATGCAGATGTATTCAGCAGGGTTTATGGAATACATACTATTGGCTTAAGATATTTTAACATATTTGGTCCAAAACAGAACCCTAACAACCCATATGCTGCAGTAATTCCATTATTTTGTAAGGCAATAATTAACGGAGAATCACTATATATCAATGGTGATGGTAATACTAGTAGAGATTTTACTTTTGTAGAGAATGCAGTACAGGCAAATATTAAAGCCATGTTATCTGACAATATAGATTCTCATGAGGTAATGAATGTTGCTTGCGGTGACCAAATATCACTGAATGAAATGATCGAAATACTAAATCAAATTAGTAATCAAAATATTCATTCAATATACAGAGATGAACGTGCAGGAGATGTTAAACATTCAAGAGCAGATATTCAGAAAATTGAAATGCTCTTACAGTATAAACCTGAATATAAATTCAAGGAAGGACTTGAAATTGTTTTTGATTGGTATAAAAACATTATAAATGATTAAACAAATAGATTTTCCCAAGATTATAGATTCTAGGGGGAATTTAACATTTTTACAAAACTCTTCTCAAATTCCATTTGAAATAAAAAGAGCCTTTTGGACATATGATGTTCCAGGTGGAGAAACTCGTGGTGGCCATGCATATTATAAGCAAGATGAAATTATTATTGCATTGAGCGGCAGTTTTGATGTTGTAATTACTAATTGTGATGGCACAAAGTCTAAATATTCCTTGAACAGAAGTTATTTTGGGTTATACATACCGGCAATGAATTGGCGACATATTGAGAATTTTTCCACAAATAGTTTGAGCCTACATTTATCTAGTAGTATATATGATGAGAAAGATTATATACGAGATTTTAACATTTTTAAAAGTTCTTATGAGAAGCAGTAGGGTAAGTGATATTAAATTACTTGAACTCCCTAAAATATTTACACCTAATGGAAATATTACTTCGATAAATTCGAACAATGAAATACCATTCAATATAAAAAGAATATACTATTTGTATGATATACCAGGTGGTGAATCAAGAGGTGGTCATGCACATAAGGATTTACAACAATTAATTGTTGCTGCTCGTGGAAGTTTTGATGTTATATTAAATGATAGTGTTGAACAAAAGAAAATTCATTTATCTAGACCTTATATTGGCTTATTACTTCCTCCTGGACTTTGGAGAGAAATAGATAATTTTTCATCGGGTAGTATTTGTTTAGTTTTAGCTTCGGAAGAATATTCAGAAAGCGATTATATAAGAGAATTCGATGATTATTTAAAATATAAACTATGATTCATCCATTGTCAGAAGTAAAATCAAAAGAAATAGGATCAGGTACTTTTATTTGGCAATTTGCAGTAATACTTGATGGTGCAAAAATTGGGAAAGATTGTAATATTAATTGTCATACATTTATTGAATCAGACGTGCATATTGGCAATAGAGTAACAATTAAACCTGGCGTATATATATGGAATGGAATTACTATTGAGGATGATGTAATGATTGGACCTAACGCAACATTTACGAATGATAAATTACCAAGGTCAAAAAATAAAGATTTCAAATTGATTAAAACGCTTATAAAACACGGAGCCAGTATTGGAGCCAATTCTACTATCATATGCGGAATTGAAGTAGGAGAATTTGCATTGGTGGGAGCTGGAGCGGTTGTAACTAAAAATGTACCACCTAGAGCATTGGTAGTTGGCAATCCAGCTAAAATTACAGGTTGGTTGAACGAGAGTGGAACAAAAATGGAAAAAATAGGTGAGATCTACATAGATGAAAATAATTCACACTGGAAAGTAGTAAATAATAAATTAACAAAGCTAGATGAAAATACCATTTAACAATTTTGAAATTGTCCATGAATTACTTAAATCAGAAATGCAAAATGCATTTGATAAAGTATATAAAAGTAATTGGTTTATATTAGGAAATGAAGTAAATGAATTTGAAAGAAATTATGCAAACTTCAATCAAGTAAAAAATTGTGTGGGTGTAAGTAATGGATTAGACGCGTTACATTTATCTTTAAAAGTATTAAATATTGGTAATGGAGATGAAGTCATATTGCCAGCAAATACATATATAGCCACTGCATTAGCAGTTACCTACGTAGGAGCAACACCAATATTTGTTGAGCCAAATAAAAGTACATATAATTTAGATTCTAAAAATATTGAGCAGGCAATAACATCAAAAACAAAAGCTATAATGCCAGTGCATTTATATGGTCAAAGTTGTGAGATGGAAGAAATAATGAAAATTGCTAAAAGCAATAATTTATATGTAATCGAAGATAATGCCCAAGCTCAAGGGGCAAGTTTTAAAGGCAAATTAACTGGCACATGGGGTGATATTAATGGGACGAGTTTTTACCCTGGTAAAAATCTAGGTGCATTAGGTGATGCAGGTGCAATTACTACAGATTCAGATGAATTAATGGAAATTGCAAAAAAGTTAAGGAATTATGGTTCAGAGGTGAAATATGTACACGATACTATTGGGTACAATATGCGATTGGATGAAATGCAGGCAGCATTTTTAAATGTAAAACTTAAGTATTTAAATAATTGGACTTTAAGTAGACAAGAAATAGCTGATTGGTACAATGAGGCATTGTCTGGTATTGAAAAGATCATATTACCACAAATTGCAGAAGGTGCAAGCCATGTTTATCATTTGTATGTAATTAGAACCAATCAGAGAGATGAACTTCAAAAACATTTAACTTCAACAGGAATTGGCACATTAATTCACTACCCAATTCCACCACATCTTCAAAAAGCCTATTCTGAACTTGGTTATAAAAAAGGAGATTTCCCAATTTCTGAATTACTAGCTGATACATCTTTGAGTTTGCCAATCTGGCCAGGTATGACATTTGAACAAATAAATTATATAAAAGATTGTATCATTGATTTTTTTAATGTAAATAAAATCTAATAATGATTGATTTTATAAAGAAACTTGTACCTGTAAAACTTAAATATATATATAGAAATATTTATTGGGGGCTCGTTTTTTTAAAATTAAAATTCAAACATAGTAAAGCGATAGGCGTTTTAAGAAATAAAGCCAAAACGAACCAAAAAATAAAAGTTGCATTTTTTGTATTACATAAGTCTGTTTGGAAGTATGAAATGTTATATAATTTAATGCGAGTTGATAAAAATTATGAGCCTGTCATTATAATTTGTCCATATGTTGTCTATGGGGAAGAAAATATGTTAGAAGAAATGGAATCTTCTTATAAATTATTCAGTGATAAAGGATATCATGTCTTAAGAACTTTTGATAAAGAGAATAACAGTTGGTTAAATGTAAAAAGTGAAATAAATCCAGATATTATTATTTTTACTAACCCACATAATTTAACAAAACCGCAATATTATATTCATGAATGGGAAGATAAACTTACATGTTATGTACCTTATGCATTCATGACTCCAGATACTTATCAAGAACAATACAATCAATCTTTTCATAATAAAGTATGGAAAGCTTTTTATGAAACACCTATTCATAAAAGTATAGCCAAAGAGCATGCTATAAACAAAGGAACTAATGTTATTGTTACAGGTTATCCAGGTTGTGATGAATTTTTAAAAAATAGAGAATCTTTATCAGATGTATGGAAAATTAAAGACTCAAATATCAAAAAAATTATTTGGGCACCACATCATTTAATGAAAGGGGGGTCAATGCAATCTAATTTCTTAGAATACCATGATATTTTCATTGAATTAGCCCAAAAATATATTAACAAGATACAAATAGTATTTAAACCTCATCCATTAATTAAATCAAAATTATTTACTTACCCTGAATGGGGTGAAAGTAGAACTAATGAATATTATAATAAATGGAATGAAATACCCAATGGTCAATTAATAGATGGAGAATATGTTGACTTATTTTTGACATCTGATGCATTAATTCACGACTGTGGATCATTCATAGCAGAATATATTTACACAAATAAACCAAGTTTATTTATGATAAGGAATGAAGAGGTAATGCAAGGATGGAATGAATTTGGTGATTTAGCTTTAGATTCACTTTACAAAAGTACTAGCAAAAATGACATCCTCGCATTTATTGAAGATGTAGTGTTGAGAGGGCAAGATCAAATGAAAGAAAAAAGAGAATATTTGTTGAACAATATTTTAATGCCACCAAACAATAAAATGGCTAGTCAGAATATTTTTGATTATATAAATAAAACAATTTATTAAAATAAACATGGATGCAATACTTTTAGCTGCTGGGATTGGTAGTAGAATGGAATTGAAAATACCTAAACAATTTCTTACCATAAACGGCAAACCTATTTTGATTTATAGTCTCGAAATTTTATCAAAAAACGAGCACATAGAAAACATAATTTTGTCTTGCCATAGCGATTATATAAAACAATATATGAAAATCGTTGATGATTTTAAAATAAAGAATGTATTGTTTTCTAAAGGAGGTAATACGAGACAAGAATCTGTTTTAAATGCTTTAGAATTTGTTAAATCTGAAAATGTTTTGATTCATGAAGCTGCTAGACCATTAATATCAAATGATTTTGTTAATAGAATAATAAATGGCATTGATTCAGAAGTGGATGGGGTAATTCCAGTTATTCCAATAAATTATACAGTTGCTATAGGTTCAGATTATTTTGAAGAGATATTAGATCGTAGTAAATTAAAAAACATTCAACTACCCCAAGTTTTTCGCATGTCTAAATTGAAAAGCGCTCACGATTCTGCTGTAAAAGATAAATATACCTCAACCGAAGATGGTAGTCTTTTATTTTATTATGGAGGTAAGGTTAAATTTATTGAAGGTCGCGAAACTAACATAAAGATTACTACTCCATTTGATATAGCATTAATTGATAAACTCCTAAATCTTGAAAAGTGAAAGCTAAATCTAAAGTAGTAGTTGTAATTGGCGCAAGCTCTGGTATTGGACTAGAGATTGCAAAAAAAGTTCAAAACGATGGTAATTATGTCGTTTGGTGTAGTCGTAAAATATGTCAAAATTCCGAAGTTGTAAGTCTAGTAAATGAAAATTCATCTATTTTCGATGTTGATGTTTCCGATGAAAATTCAGTTAAAGAGCTTTTTAATTTTGTTGATAAAAAATATGGCTATTTAGATGCTTTAATTAATTGTGCTGGCTTTGTTGATCCAGAATCCTTATTAATGACTAGTATTGAAAACTGGAAGTCGACTATAGATATTAATTTAACAGGCACATTTCTGACGTGTAAGTATGGTTCTCTATTAATGAAATCAAGTGGAGGTAAAATAATTAACATTGCGTCAACTGCAGGACTTACACCACGACCAGGTTGGTCAGCTTATGCTGCAGCAAAAAGTGGGGTGATAAATTTTTCTTATGCAATTGCAGAAGAATTAGGTTCTTATAATATAAAAGTATATATAATATGCCCTGGTCGTACAGCGACACCATTAAGAAAAATTCTCGCACCTGATGAAGATCCAACTACAATTATGCAACCTTCTGTGGTTGCTGATATTGTAATATATTGTATGTCTGATTCTGCAAATGCTATAGAAGGTCAAGCTATAATTGTAAGAGAAAGATTTTAAAAAAATACTAATTTAATATAGTTAAGTGAGCGACTCTGCCAAGAATTCAGCTGCAAATAGTTTAATTTGGAATTTCATAGATAAGTTTGGAAAGCAAATTATCCAATTTGGATTTGGAGTAATTCTAGCAAGAATATTAAGTCCTAATGATTTTGGACTAGTGGGAATGCTTACAATATTTTTAGCTATATCTAATATTTTCATAGATAGTGGGTTGAACTCGGGTTTAATCCAACGAAAAGACAGAACCGAAGATGATTATGCAACTGTTTTTAATTTCAATTTATTAGTTAGTGTTGTATTTTATCTTATATTATTTTCTTTAGCACCATATATTGCTAATTTTTATAATCAAACTACATTAAAACCACTAATTAGAGTTTTAAGTCTTGTTTTGATTTCAAATGCACTTTCAATAGTACAACAAACGAAGCTTGTTATAGAATTAAATTTCAAATTAATAGCAAAGTCAAATTTAATAGGAACTATCATAGGTGGAATAAGTGGTGTAATCTTCGCATATTTTGGTTTTGGAGTTTGGTCTTTAGTTTTTCAAAATATTATTTCATCATTAGCAATCACATTTTTACTTTGGTATATAAAAAGATGGAAACCCTATTTATTTTTTTCAAAGAATTCATTTAGAAGTTTGTTTGGTTTTAGCTATAAACTACTTATAGCTGGTATATATGCACAAATAATTCAAAATGTTTATAATATATACATTGGTAAAACATATCAAGCTAGCCAATTAGGTTATTATAATAGAGCACAAAGTTTAACAGAAATTAGCTCAGGTACAGTATCACAAACAATACAACAAGTATCATACCCATTGATGTCAGGATTTCAGAATGATAATGTTAAGCTGATAAATATATTTGAAAGAATAATTAGGCTTAGTGCATTTATTATGTTCCCGATAATGGCTTTGATTGCAATTTTAGCAAAACCAATTGTATTGTTTATTTTAGGTGAAAAGTGGGTTGAAGTATATCCACTATTGCAATTATATGTGTTTTCCAAAATACTTTATCCCCTCAGTGCCGTAAACTTAAATATATTGAATGTAATAGGCCGATCAGATTTATTTCTGAAAACTGATATAACAAAGTCAATATTTATTGTAATAGTTATGATAATCTCTATTCCACTTGGAATTAAAGTAATGATAATTGGACAAATAATAACTTCTTTACTTTCATATATTATTAATACATTTTTACCAGGTAGAATTTTTAATTACGGTTTATTCAAACAATTAAGGTTGATTTTACCAATCATGATTTCGACGATACTTATGATTGTTGTAAGTGTATTAGTGATTAACTTTTTTGAATATTCATTATTAAAAATAATTGTAGTAACAATATTTGGAACATGTACATATTTGCTTAGTACATATCTGTTAAAAGTTAAAGAAGTTGAAGATATAAAATTTATTTATAATAAAATTTACAACAAAGTATTTTGAAATTAATTGAAGATGAAGGTTTAGTCTCAGTAGTTGTAATTTCATATAATTCTGAAAATACAATTATAGAAACACTTGAAAGTATTAATAATCAATCATACAACAATCTAGAATTAATTGTTAGTGATGATTGTTCTATTGACAATACATTAAATGTTTGTAGATCATGGTTGTCTAATACGGCTTATCGATTTAAAAATATAGAATTAATTACTTCAGATATAAACAAAGGTATTTCTAGTAATTGTAACAGAGGAATTAAGGCTAGTAGTGCAAATTATGTAAAGTTAATTGCAGCTGATGATGTTTTATATCCTAATGCAATAGAAACGTATGTTAAGACAGCCATGCATTCTGAAGCTAGTTTTTTTATATCTAACATGAAATTATTTTACGGTAACTTTACAGATGTTCGAAATGTAAAGGTTTGTCCTAGATATCTAAATGCATTAATTTCTAAAGACCCAAGGTTGCAATTCAATAAATTGTTAAAAGATTATTTTGGTTGTGCCCCTACTTTTTTCTTTAAAAAAGATACTTTTGTTGCTCTAAATTATTTTGACGAGTCTATTGCATTCATGGAAGATTATCCATTTGCTTTAAAAGCAACACAATCTGGGTATTATTATGAATATATAGACGAAGAACTAGTTTATTATAGAATTCGTGAAAATTCTGTGAGTGGAGGTGTCTCTAGTAACAAGTTGTTTAATGATTTCTATAATAAAAAACATATTGTAAGTAAGAATCTCAGGTATCCTTACATAAATATATTCGTATTGTGTAATGATTACTATGAGTATTACGTTCATTTTTTGTTTGATTATTTTTATTTAAATAAAAATAACTTTATAAATAAAATGATTTATTTAATATTCATTAAAATAAATTTCTTGCGCTATTTCAAATAATTGGATGAAAATTATAAATAAATCACTGTTAATTTTTATTCTAATGTTAATTGCATTAAACTTAGTGACATTTAATGCCGTAAAACAGATTCCCGTCATTGGTGTTGTATCATTAAATTATTTATTACTTTTTTTGTTAGCTTTTAGAATTGTAAAAATTGTCAAAATTAATAATTTTAAGTTATCAAAAGAATTGTGGTTATATATCTTTTTTTTATTTTTTTATGTTATTTACTCCTCAATGTTATCAATGTTTATAAGCCCAATTGATATTTATAATAACATTCAATATTATGTTAATATTTTGATCATTTTACTCTTAGTTGTAGTAATTTATACTTATTTAATTAATAAATCTAAAGAACAACTTCAGTCATTTGTATTCGTATTCTTAACTCTACTAACTATTGGTAATATAATTACCATTATACAATATATTTATCAATTAAATTGGATCTCGGATGCTCGATATATAATTATTGTAAGAGCATATGGATTATATTTAAATCCTAATATTGCAGGCTACATTTCTATAACTAGTATAATTTTCGCATTTTATTTGTTATTATTTTCACAATTTAACAAACTGTTTGTTTTGATATATTTATTAGTTGCAGTCACTTCGGGTGTTTTGACTTTTTCTAAAACATTTTTCTTAAATGCATTTTTTATAATTTTAGTGTATTTATTTTATAGAAAAAAATATATTAAAACTTTCAATGTTTCAATATTTATGCGAAGCGTTAAATATATTTTATTACTTATTTTAAGTCTTTTCTTTAATTATAGTTTTACTACAGATGATTTTCGTGATAAAGAGCAATTGGCTAGATTAGAATCAGTATTCTTTTTTATGAATGATTCAGAAGTTGATTATTCTGGTAGATCTGAATTAGCAGAATTTGGTTTAGCTAAAGTTAAAGAAAATCCAATTATTGGTACAGGCTATGGTTCATTTACAGTTTTAAAAGAATCAAATAAATTATTTGATTTCACATCAACTGATTTTGGTGTACACAATACATTTATCAGAATCTGGGGAGAAGGTGGTATAGTTTCAATTCTGTTTTATTTGTTTTTTTGGCTGTATTTGCTTTATAAAGTTTATTCAAATTCTTCTGTTGAGGTTAAAATGATATCATATATGTTAATTTTCACACTTAATATATATAGTCTCACAAGCCATAATATACCTGAAGATTATTTTCCAGCAATTATTATTGTAATTGTTTGTGTATTCTTATCATTAAAAAATAAAGTAGAAACTACCGCAATTTCTTAGTTTAAATTTGAAAAAATTAGTTTTTGTTATTCCAAGTTTAGGACCTGGTGGTGCTGAAAGATCAGTTGTGAATATGGCGAATTATTACGCTGAGAGTTATTATGTAACAATCGTTGGCCTATACAAGGAAGAAAATATATTGTACAAAATTGACCCAAGAGTTTCAGTTTGCTATTTTTCAGATAAGTATACTCCGAGTGCAAATATTTTTTCCGCAATCATATCTAATTTAAAACAAGTTTATTTTTTATATAAAATTTGTTTAAGAGTAAAACCTAATTCAATTATCTCATTTACTACTTCTGCGAACATAATATCAATAATTACAGCTAAGATTTTAAAAATTAAAGTATTAATTACAGAACGAGCAAACCCCAATGTATATGTTCCGAATTTGTTTTGGAGAGTTTTACGGAAGTCTATCTATAAGCTCGCAACAAATTTAATAGTACAAACTACTTATTCTAAAGATTACTTTTCTAGTTTGATTAATACTAATAAAATTGTAGTTATTCCAAATTTAATAAATCCAGATTTTTCTGATAAACGTGAAACTTATCAAAACAGAGATAAAATAATCTTAACTGTCGGCAGGTTAGATGATAATAAATCTCAAGATTTAATTTTAAAAGCTTTTGCTAAATGTAATTTGCAAGGTTGGAAATTACAAATTGTAGGAAGTGGAGTAAACTTATTTAAATATAAATTGTTGTCGGAAGAGTTGAGTATTTCGGATTGTGTAGAATTTATTGGTAATGTTCAAGACGTAGAAAAATATTATAATCAATCTTCCATTTTTGTATTTGCTTCTAAATCCGAAGGATATCCTAATGCTTTGCTAGAAGCGCTCTACTTTGGTCTTCCATCAATTTCTACTAACTGTAATTCTGGACCATCTGACTTGATCGAGAATGATGGTAATGGTTTTCTGACTGATGTCGGGAATGTAGATCAAATTGTTGAAAAATTTAATGATCTTGCTTTTAATGAAGAACTAAGATTCAAGTTCTCAAAAAATGCTTTAATAAGCACCAAAAGAAATGAAGGTATAGCTATAATGAATATTTGGGATAATATAATTAACTAATTATGTGTGGAATATATATAACAACAAAAAAATACGAAGAGTCTATCTACTTTGCAAAGCTAGATAAAATAAAACATAGAGGTCCAGATTATACTGGAATCAAAAATATTGATGAACTTGTGACAATGGGGCATCAAAGACTTTCTATTATCGACTTAGATGAAAGATCTCATCAACCTTTTAACTATAAGCATTTATGGATTGTATTTAATGGAGAAATATATAATTATCAATCAATAAAAAATATATTGGTTAACAAGGGATATACTTTCCGTACAGAGTCTGACACAGAGGTAATATTAGCTTCTTATTCAGAGTATGGTGAAGATTGTGTTCAGCATTTCAATGGAATGTTTGCATTTGTTATTTACGACACAAATTCTCAGAAGCTATTTGGTGCTAGAGATCGTTTGGGTAAAAAACCTTTATACTATTCATTAAGCAATAATTCATTTGAAGCTGCAAGCCAACCCTCAGAAATAAAAGAGGGAAATAATTTTACAGTTAATGATTCTGCAATTACACAATATCTGCAATGGGGATACGTGCCAGAACCTGAAAGTATTTGGAATGAAATTTTTAAAATTGAAGCAGGTTATAAATTTACTTATAATATAAATAATTGCGAGTTTAGCACCACTGCTTATTGGGATATTAATACTAATAATAATTTATATACAAAAAATTATAATGAGGCAGTTGAAGAATTAACAGAACTACTTGAGGATGCAGTAAAAATCAGAATGATATCAGACGTTCCACTTGGCGTGTTTTTATCAGGAGGTGTCGATTCTTCTTTAGTTGCTGCAATAGCTTCTAAGCAAACGGCGAATTTGAATACTTTCTCAGTAAAATTTAATGAGGCAGAATTCGATGAGAGTAGATATGCTGCTCAAGTTGCAAATGTTATTGGATCGAATCATACAGTTATTGAATGTAATTACAGTGAAGGAATTGATTTAATTAAGAATTTTGATAAATATTATGACGAACCATTTGCAGATTCTTCGGCGATACCAAGTATGTTATTGTCTAAATACACAAAAAAGAATGTGACAGTAGCTTTAAGTGGCGATGGAGGTGATGAGGCATTTTTAGGGTATGGTAGGTATGCTGATTTAAAACGAATTCAAAAAATATTTTATATGCCATATATTTTGAGATTGATGGCTTCTAAAGTTTTATACTTATCACCAAATTATAGACACAAATTAATAGCATCTAGTATTTCACAGGGAAATATAGAGAGCTTATATCTTAAATTACTATCAGTAGGTTTAAATCACTATTGGTTAAATGATGTAGGTATTAAAGAAAATCTAAATCATATTGAGTGTATATATTCTAACAAGAATATATACGAGAAATTATCCGACTTTGATATAAAAACATATTTGAACGGTGATATAAACACAAAAGTAGATAGAGCTTCTATGGCCTTCTCATTAGAGACAAGAGCACCGTTAATGGATTACAGAGTGTATGAGTTCTCTCGATCTATCCCAACTAATTTTAAATTCAATGGCAATAATCAAAAAAGAATTCTGAAAGATATTTTATATAAGCATGTTCCTGAAGAAATTTTTGACAGACCGAAATCTGGATTTACAATGCCATTTAAAGAGTGGTTTAGAAATGAACTTAAAGACTATGTATTAGACGAATTGAATATTGAAAGTTTAAGGAAATTGCCAGGTATTAACCCAGAATTAGCTTTAAAAATGATTAATGAACATATGAATGGGTCATGGAATAGATATCCAGCAATTTGGTCTTTACTCGTATTAAAACAATGGTTAAATAATAATAAATAATGATTATTACATCAAGGAAATGTTTTAATATCCTTAAAAGAAATATGGTGTGGTTTTCAGAGAAGCCGAGGCCAGGTTATTTTAGTTTAACTATCTACAAACAAACTAAATTCAGTCAATATATTAAAGGGTTATATAAAACAGATTTTTATTCAAAGATAATTGATTTAACTCGGCCCATAGAAGATATAAATTCTGAAATTGATAAAACAACTTTGTATGAAATCAGAAGAGCTACTAAAGATGGTAGCGTATTCAATATCAGTTCAAACATTAATGAATTTGTAATGTTCTATAATGATTTTGCGAATTCTAAAAACTTGAAAAGTATAAATGAATCATTTTTTAAACCGCAAGATTGCTTCGTATTAACTGAGGCTATACTAGATAATTCAGTAAAGGTTAAACATGCATATATTCTAGATAAAGAGTACTCAAGAGCAAGATTGCTTTTTTCAGCTTCTAGGCATTTAAATACAAATTTGTCAAGTGAAAGAGCTGTAATTGGGAGAATGAATAGATATTTACACTATCAAGATATCTTATATTTCAAGAATATTGGAATTAATGAATATGATTTAGGTGGATTTGCTTTCAATACAAATGACAATGAACTTATCAATATTAATAAGTTTAAAGATAGTTTTGGTGGAAAATTAGTCTGCGAATATGACTATTGGCCGTGGTACTATAAGTATATTCTAAATGTTTAAACCTAAATACTTAATCAGACTGGATGATGCTTGTCCTACAATGGATAGTGCAAAATGGTCTATAATCGAGAATATTTTAGATAAATATAATGTAAAGCCTATAGTTGCTATAATACCTAATAATGAAGATCAAACTTTAATGCCAAACATAGCAGATGATTCATTTTGGAAAAAGGCAATTAATTGGCAAAGAAAAGGCTGGGGAATTGCACTTCATGGCTATAATCATGTTTATAAAACTATGTCATCTGGAATTATTTCGTTAAATCAATTTTCTGAATTTGCAGGTGAAAATTATAGTGTACAATCTAATAAAATAATAAAAGGAATAAAGATTTTAGAATCTAATGGGATATATCCAGAGATTTGGGTAGCTCCAGGTCACACATTCGACAATACAACAATAAAGGTATTAAAAGAGAATACTAATATTAAAATAATTTCTGATGGGCATTCTTTTAGGACGTGGAGAGAAGATGATTTCATTTGGATTCCACAACAATTTGAAAAGCCTAGATCAATATTTTTTGGTACTTGGACATTCTGTTTACATCCAAACACTATGAGTGAAAATCAATTTGTAGAGTTAGAAAAATTCTTAAATAAGAATTCAAATAGAATTTACACATATAGTGACTTATTAATAGATAATTTGAAAAACAAACACTTCAGTAATAAATTATTTACCAAGATGATATTTTCGACGAGGAGATTAATGTCAATAATTAGAAAAATTAGATGAAAATTAAATTAATGGTTATTTTACCATTGTTTGGATTTGGCGGTACAGAAAAAGTGCTTTCTACGATTGTAGAAAATATTGACAAACAAGTTTTTGATGTATTTTTTGTAATTATAGACAATAATAAGGAAGTTAAGTATTCAACGAGTGTTGAGGGGGTTGAGGTTATAGATTTAGAGTGTGATAGGGTATATAAAAGTGGTTTAAAAATAAAGAGAATAATTTCAAAGTATAATCTAGATATCGTATTAACTGGGCAGACTCATTTAAACTTATATGTTTCAATATTAAAGCTTTTTGGGTTTCTAGGTAAAAGCAAATTAGTACTAAGAGAGTCTATAGTATTATCTAAAAACATAAAAATATCAAATAAAATATTAAAGTATTTATATAAAAAAATACTTACTTTATTATATAATAATTCTAACAAAATTATAGCACAGTCAAATGATATGTTAAATGACTTAGTTGGAAATTTTCAAATAAACAAAGGACTTATTGTTAAAATAAACAATCCAGTAAAAAGCACTGAGAATAGTTTCAGTTTAAATAATTCAGAAATTAAACAAATTGTTGCTGTTGGTAGGTTTGTTTCACAGAAAGGGTTCGATCGAATGATAAGAATAGTTTCTACAATTAAAGATGTGAAATTCAACTTAACAATATGCGGCGATGGTCCTGATAGAAAAATGATTGAAGATAGTATCATTAAATATAACTTAAATGATAAAGTGAATTTGCTAGGAATGGTAAAAAATACTTCTGAAATATTATCTAGATCAGACTTGCTAATAATGACTTCTTATTATGAAGGATTCCCTAATGTACTTTTAGAAGCAGGAATCAACGGTTTGCCAGTTGTTTGTTTTGAGTGCCCTGGTGGAGTTAATGAAATAATAGTTAATGCTGAAAATGGATTTATGATAAGTAATGATAATGAGGGTGAATTCGCTCAAAAAATAATTTTAGCATTAAGTACAAATTTTGATAAGTCAAAAATTGTTGAATTTACGAAAGAAAGATTTTCAGTTGAACATATTATGAACCTATATAAAAATGTATTATTAGAGGTTTGTAATCTTAAAAATTAGATTTAGATGAAAGTACTAGTCACAGGAGCTGCTGGTTTTATTGGTTATCATACGTGTCGGAAATTGGTAGAACAAAATTTCGAAGTAGTTGGTATAGATAATATTAATGATTATTATCCAGTTACATTAAAATATGATAGGCTTAAAAATTTAGGAATTGAATCAGATTTTATAAGATATAATCAAAAGATGAATAGTGTTATCGGCGATAAAATTAGTTTTATTCGCCTTGACATAATGGATGAACATCACATTATGGAATTATTTAGAGTAGAATCTTTTGATTATGTAATTCATTTAGCTGCACAAGCTGGAGTAAGATATAGCTTAGATAATCCAAGTGCTTATGTTGACTCAAATATTAAAGGTTTTCTGAATATTTTAGAAGCCATACGAACATATCCCATTAAGCATTTAGTTTACGCAAGTAGTTCAAGTGTGTACGGTCAATCAAAAGATAAACCATTTTCCACTAAACAAAGAGTGGATAAGCCAATTAGTCTATATGCAATGACGAAACGCGCTAATGAATTAATGGCATATACTTATTCTCATCTGTTTGATATGGCTACTACAGGGTTGAGATTTTTTACTGTTTATGGACCATGGGGAAGACCAGATATGGCACCAATGCTATTTGCAAAAGCGATACTAAAGAATGAAGAAATTAAGGTGTATAACAATGGCGAACTTGAACGAGATTTTACTTTTATAGATGATATTGTAAATGGAATTCTAAAGACCATGGAATCTCAACCGGAGGTAAACGCTGAAGGTTTAAAATATAACTTATTCAATATTGGGAATAGTCAACCAATTAAATTGTTAGATTTTATAAACACCTTGGAAGAACAACTTGATGTAACTGCTAATAAAGTATACTTACCTATGCAAGATGGAGATGTGTATTCAACTTGTGCAGATATTACTGATTTGGTAGAAAAAATTGGTTATAAACCAGTGACAAATCTTAATGTCGGAATTGCTCAATTTGTTGATTGGTATATAAAATATTATAAAAAAAATAGTGAATAGTATTTTATTATTTTTCTCTGTTTCAAGAATTGGAGGTGCAGAAAGTAATTTTATAAAAATTGCTAATGAGTTTCATTCTAGAGGTTATAAGATTAATCTAATTGTGGTTAAAGATAATGGTCCACTAATAGAGATTCTCAGACCTATTCTAAATAGTTATTTGGTATTAGATTTCACAAAGCCGATTTTTTTTGTTTCGAGTGTAATTAAGTATAAAAATTTTGTTTGCGATAACAGAGTTGATGTGGTTTTTAATTTTGGATTAAAAGTTGAACTATATTCTAGGATATTTTCTAAAATATTTGGCATAAAGAAAGTTGTATCAAATATTAGAAGTACAGATGATTGGAGAAAATGGTATCATACTGCATTAGATCGAATCACACAATTTGGAGTTGATATATGGGTTTCGAACTCAATTGCGGGTTTAAATTCTTTTGTTAAAAGAGAAAAAATCGATTTGTCAAGAACAAGGGTCATATATAATTATATCGAGAATTTTGAAATAGATTTTTCGGATATTAATATTGAAAAATTCGATACAATAAATATTGGAGTATTATCAAATATAAAAGAAGGTAAAGGTTTTGATGATTTAATTTTAATCGTTAAAAAATTGCAATTATATAATATTAAAAGATTCAAGTTTATTGTAGGGGGCCGAGATTTAACTAACGGAAGAATTATTGAAAAATGTAAAGAAAATAACGTTTTAGATTCAATAAATTTTCTCGGTTATGTGGAAGACAAAGAGTTATTTTTTCAAAATATAGATATTTTCCTATTACCAACTTATTGGGAGGGATTGCCAACATCAATTTTAGAATCTATACATTATGGAAAACCTGTTATTTCGACAAAAGTAGGAGGCATACCAGAACTAATATCTCATGGGTTTAATGGATTATTAGCTACACCCGGAGACATTGAAAAATTTGAAGAACATATTATAAATTTATGTAATTCAAATTCATTGTATAACATGTTTAGAATCAATTCTATAAGAATACTAGACACTAAATTCGCAAAATCTAGAATAATAGATAAATGGATAGAAGTATTAAATTGAAAGAGCCCATATTTACAATCTCTCTTGATTTTGAATTAATGTGGGGTGTATTTGACAAAAAATCAATTTTTACGTATGGGCAAAACATCACTAATGTTCATTCAGTGATTCCTAAAATTTTAGAGTTATTTAAAAAATATGATATTCATTGTACTTGGGCAACTGTTGGTATGTTGTTTAATGCCAATCTTAATGAACTGGAGAAATCAATTCCAGAATATCTTCCATCTTACATAGAAGAGAAATTCTCAGCATATAATCATATTTCAAATATTCGTGTAGAAGATTTTGATATATATTATTCAGGCAATAAATTGATTAATATTATAAAATCGTATGAGAATCAAGAAATTGCTACTCATACTTATTCTCATTATTATTGTTTAGAGGAAGGACAGAATACAGTCCAATTTAAAGTTGATTTAGAATTAGCAATTTTAAAAGGTAAATATCGTGATATAAAAATAAAAAGTATTGTATTCCCACGTAACCAGTATAATATAGATTATATAAATGTATGTAAATTAGTTGGGATTAAAACGTTCCGAGGCAATGAAACTAATTTTATTCACAAACCTAGAAATAAATCACAATTAAATACATTAATTAGGGCGCTTAGATATTTGGATTCCTATATTAAAATATCAGGTTATAATACGTATAAAGAATTAAAAATTGAATCTGAAGTTTTAAATATTCCTTCAAGTTCATTCCTAAGACCATACAGTTTTAAATTACGATTTCTAGAAAAATATAAATTAAAAAGAATTAAATCAGCAATGCTATACGCAGCTAAGAATAATTCATTATATCATCTTTGGTGGCATCCACACAATTTTGGGGCTAATATTAATGAGAACTTATTTATTTTAGAAGAAATACTCAAATATTATACTTATCTAAATTGTAAATATAAAATGAAAAGTTTAAACATGGGTGAGATTAGCAAAATGATACTATGAAATTATTAATATTAGCTACAGATTCGGTATCAACAAATATAATTTATTCTTATTTGTCAAGGCACTTTGAAGTAAGTGATGTGATCATTGAAAATAAAGTAAGTAAAAAGACATTTTTAACATATAGATATAAAAAACTGGGTCTTATAAAATTTATGGACCAATTGTTATTTTTATTAATTGCTAATAAAGTTTTAAGATTTTTTGTTAAGTCTAAAATAAGTAAACTACTATTAGAATTGAATCTGGATAGCTCTAATATTCCTAAAGAAAAGATTTGCAAGGTAAGTTCAATTAATTCATCTGTAGTATCTGAAAAAATAATTCGTATAAATCCTGATTTTATTATAGTTTCTGGCACTAGAATAATATCAAAAAATATTTTGAATTCAACCAATATTAAATTTATTAACATTCATGCTGGAATCACACCAACATACAGAGGAGTACACGGTGCCTATTGGGCACTTGTCGAAAAATCTAAAAATTTAGTTGGAGTAACTGTACATTTCTTAGATGCGGGTGTTGATACTGGTGTAATTATTTCTCACAAATTAATAGAAACTAATAGCAATGATAATATTTTAACTTATCCGGTTAAACAACTGTCGGAAGGATTAATTGAATTGAATAAATATTTAGAATCTGTAGAAAATAATTCAACATATTTCCCAAATATTATAAATGTTAATATATCAAAACAATGGTTCCATCCAGGAGGCTTACAATATTTATACAATCGAATAATTCATGGTGTCAAATAGAAAGATATTTATTGCTGTAAACGTAGATTGGTTTTTTTTATCTCATAGACTTTATTTAGCCACTGAGTTGAAAAATCTAGGCAACGATGTTTATATATTAACAAGAGATACAGGTTACAAAGATGAAATTTTAAAGCATAATTTAAAATTTATTGATATACCATTTGATCGATCTGGCACTAATTTCATCTATGAACTGAAGTTGTTGTATACCATATTTCAGACATATAGATTACATCAGCCAGATTTAATTCATCATGTAACTATAAAACCATCTATATATGGCAGTCTTATATTAAGATTAATAAAAAAGAGAATAAAAATAGTAAATGCTATAAGTGGGCTAGGATACAATTTTATTGAAGATAGATATACAATTTTACAACGTATCTTATTAAAGATGATGGATTTTGCGTTTAAACAAAAGTCAATTAATTTTATTTTTCAAAATCCCGATGACCTTGCATTTTATAAATCCCGCAATTATATAAACTCCAATAATCACACTATTATAAAAGGTTCAGGCGTTGATCAAAACATCTTTAATTATGTAAAACCTGTATTAAAAACAAAAATTCATGTTTTGTTTTCAGGCAGGCTATTAAAAGATAAGGGGGTGGTGGAGTTTGTAAAGGCTGCAAATGAATTGCATCATAAGTACTCTGATAAAGTTGAATTTGTATTAATGGGAGATATAGATGATCATAATAAAGCTAGCATAACGCAGAATGAGCTTTCTAATTACACTAAATCAGGCGTTGTTAATTGGATTGGATTTAAGAAAGATGTAATGAGTGAATTAATTCTTTCAGACATTGTTTGTTTGCCTTCTTATGGAGAAGGACTTCCTAAATCTTTAATTGAAGCAATGGCAATAGGAAGACCAATCGTAACAACAGATACACCTGGTTGTAGAGAATGTGTAATAGAAGGAAGTAACGGTTTTCTAGTTCCTGTAAAATCTGTTTCTGAACTCGTAAACAAGTTGGAAATGCTAATTGGTGATGAAGTTTTACGATTGAACATGGGCAGAGAATCTAGAAGCATTATGATAAGTGAGTTTTCTTTAGATGCAGTAATGATGAATACAGTTAAATTTTATAAAAAAATTCTTGATGAATAGGGTTTTAATTACTGGTTTTTCAGGTTTTGTAGGGAAGAGTTTTGTGAATTATTTGTATAACTTACGTATTACTAAATACGATAGAAGTGTGCCAATGAACGTGCAGTTGAATGACTATATTCAAATAGTTGTTCACTTTGCTGGTAAAATAGAAGATAAACAACTAGTAAAATCTCCAGATGAATTTTATCAAGTAAATACTGAATTAACTGAAAAAGTATTTGATGGATTTTTGGCATCTAATGCCACAGTTTTCATTACATTAAGTTCGGTAAAAGCCGTGGCGGATGAGGTTCAGGGTGATTTAATTGAAGAACGCGAGCCCAATCCCATCACCCATTACGGTAAGAGCAAATTGCTTGCAGAACAGTATATTTTATCCAAGGAAATCCCTGCAGGTAAACGCGTATACATTTTAAGGCCCTGTATGATTCACGGTCCTGGAAACAAAGGCAATTTGAACTTGCTGTATTCACTGGTCTCTAAACGAATCCCATGGCCATTGGGCGCTTTTGAAAACAAGCGGTCCTACTGTAGTATAGATAATCTCATCTTCATTATAAAAGAACTCATTGAACGAGAAGATATTCCCTCCGGAGTTTATAATGTGGCCGATGATGAGCCTCTGTCTACCAATGATCTCATGGGTATCCTAGCAGAAACGCAGCACAGAAAACCCTTGATTTGGAATATCCCCAAACCCATCGTTCAGTTTGTGGCCAAATTGGGCAACACACTCAAACTCCCCCTCAACGAAGAACGATTGCAAAAACTTACCGGGTCTTATGTCGTAAGCAACAAAAAACTCATGACCGCCATTGGTAAACCCCTGCCTGTATCCAGTAAAGAGGGCCTGATCAAAACATTTCAATCGTTCCAATAAACCCCAATGCGTTTTTTTGATATCCTATTCTCTTTTTTCGGGCTGCTGTTGTTGAGTCCACTCATATTACTGTTGTACATCATCGGCAAATTCGATACCGGCTCACCCCTGTTTAAACAAGAACGGTTGGGCCTCAACCAACAACCCTTTCAATTGCTGAAGTTCCGCTCGATGCATGTGAACACCCAAGCCGTAGCAACACACCTGGTGCAAGTGAGTGCCATCACAAAATGGGGGTCATTTTTGCGCAAATCCAAACTAGATGAACTACCGCAACTGTTCAATGTGCTCAAAGGCGATATGAGTTTTGTGGGTCCACGACCCAATCTGTACAACCAACATGAACTGATTCAAGCACGTAGCAGCAGGCAGGTATATAGCGTAAGACCAGGCATTACCGGATTGGCGCAAATCCAAAAAATTGATATGTCTACCCCACAATTGCTGGCAGAAACCGATGCCCAGATGATTCAACACTTAAATCTCTGGCAGTATTTTAAATACATCTTTCTTACTGCTTTCGGCAAAGGATTTGGAGACAGGGTGAGCAAATAATTCACGCCACCATGGTTTTTAATGCATCCTTCCAGGGATGCTTTTTTGTTTTGCGCCAAATTCATTGGTGAATGATTCCAAATACCCATGAGAAATGGGTATTTTTGCTTTTCATTCTGTCTATGCAGCGACTGTTTTCCAAATCCTCTTACTACCACCGCTGGGTGGTGTTTTTGATGGATATGGTGCTGTGTACAGTCTCTGCTTTTGCTGCTACCGCGCTGTTTCACTTCCGTGAAACCTGGCATTACCTGGTCAATACCTTTCAAAACCACCTGCTGGTTTTGTTGCCCCTAACCATCGTAGTGCATTTGCTGCTCAGGCCCCACATGGGGTTGATTCGCCAAACCGCCCTCTATGATTTGGTGAAGCTGCTGTTGGTTCGGTTCCTAGTTTTGGTGGCCGCCGTGATCTGGGTATACCAATTGCACCAAGAAGGGCATGTTGAATACCTATACTCCATTCTGGTGGTTGATTTTTTGTTGAGCGCCCTCATGCTCACCACCCTCAGATTGGTGATTAAGTGGCTGTTTGGGTTTGTGGGACACAGTCTGGCAAACCAATCGCCCATCCTCATCTACGGGGCAGGGGAGTCGGGTAACCTTACCTTCAATGCCCTCCACCACAACCACAAAATTCTGGCCTTCATTGATGATGACAAGCTCAAACACGGCAAACGGTTTTTGGGTAAACGCATCCTTTCTTTGGAAAACGCCACCACCGAATACATCCTAAAGGGCAAAGTAAAAGTGGTGATTTTGGCCATGCACCGCTTTTCGGTGGAACGGAAAAAATACCTGGCAGAATTGTGTATGAACAACAATGTTCGCCTGCAGTTGGTGCCCAAACTGGAAGATATGCTCAACCAAGGGGTTACCCCCAAAAACTTGCGGGCCCTGGATGTGCAAGAACTGCTGGGCCGTGATCCCATCTTGTTGGATCACCGCAATGTTTCCAATGCCCTGTTTGGCAAAACGGTGTTAATTACCGGTGCCGCCGGAAGCATTGGCTCTGAAATTGGAGAGCAAGTGCTGGGTTTTTGGCCGGCCAAAGTCATTTACTTGGATCAGGCAGAAACCCCCCTGTTTTATTTAGAGCGTTCCCTGAAATCCCAAGAAAGTTACAAAGGCATTCAAAAGGAATTTGTGGTGGCCGATATCTGTCAGCTATCGGTGATGCGCCACCTGTTTGATCAGCATAAAATTGATGTGGTCTTTCATGCTGCGGCCTACAAACACGTGCCCCTGATGGAGGTCAATCCCCTGCAGGCCTTGTACGTAAATACCTGGGGCTCTGCCCAATTGGCCGAGCTGGCAGTGAAGCATGGCGTAGAGCGCTTTGTGCAGGTGAGTACCGATAAAGCCGTGAATCCCACCAACGTGATGGGCGCCAGCAAACGGGCCGCTGAACGCTATATTCAATCGCTGTCTACCCTGGGAAAAACGCAATTCATCATCACCCGTTTTGGCAACGTGTTGGGCAGCAATGGCTCTGTGATTCCTTTGTTCCAAGAACAATTGAACCAAGGCGGCCCCATTACCGTAACCCACCCAGAGATCACCCGCTATTTCATGACCATCCCAGAGGCATGCTCCTTGGTATTAGAGGCCGGTGCCATGGGCCGGGGCGGCGAGATCTACGTGTTTGACATGGGTGAACCGGTCAAAATTCGGGATATGGCAGAGAACATGATTCGTTTGGTGGGCCTCAAACCCTATATCGATGTGAACATTGTGTATACCGGATTAAGGCCTGGTGAAAAGCTCTACGAAGAGCTGCTCAGTGATTCTGAAACCACCATGCCCACCATTCACCCCAAAATCATGGTGGCCAAAGTGTCTGAAGATAATTTGGGGTATTTCCAGGAAGAGTGGCTTACTTTGTTGCAATTGATTCAAGGGGGTAATTCGCCGGACGTTTTGGTTTCTTGGCTGAAAAAATTGGTGCCAGAATATATTTCAGAGAACTCAGACTTTACTGCTTTGGATGAAGATAAAACGATGGATCACAAAAATTTGCACTTGACACCAGTGCCCGTGGTAATTTCACACTATGCCCAATCGCATACCAAACGTTGGTTTGATGTGGCTTTTAGTTTGTTGGTGTTGCCATGTGCCTTGCTGCTGCTCATTCCAGTGTTTTGTGTGTATCCGCTGTTTGGTGGTTGGAGCATGATTTTCAAACATTACCGTGCGGGATTGGGAGGCAAAAAGTTTCACCTGTACAAAGTGCGCAGTCTCAAGAAAAACCACAACAACCCCAGGGCCGGTATGGTCAAAGGAGACGGTACCGTAATTCCTGGCTTGGGCAGGTTTTTACGTGAAACCCGGTTGGATGAACTCCCCCAAATTTGGAATATCATCAAGGGCGAAATGAGTTGGGTGGGCCCTAGACCAGAGCAGTTGGAATTTGTGGAGCACTGCAAAGAGAAGTTTCCGGCCTATGATGCCCGCCACGCCATCAAACCCGGTATTACAGGATTGGCGCAGGTGTACAACCCCAATGCCACGATCGATGACCACCAAGAGAAGTTGGTGCATGACCTTGAATACATCAAAACGGCCAGCCTATGGATGGATATTCAAATTCTGTGGAAGAGTTTGAAGGTGGTGTTGAAATTCTCGTAGGTCTGAGGATTTGTTGTACTTTTGATTCATTGTGACACGTAATTTGAAATTCATACTCTGTTGTTTGCTTATGGGGCTTTCAAGCCTCAAAGCCCAAGGTTGGTTGGGAAAAGACCTCAGCAACGTCAATGTCAAAGACCTTACAAACGCCCAGCGAGAAGAAGTGCTGAGGGCCGCGAGAAAGCAAGGCTTCAACGACGCTGATTTGGAGGCCATGGCCAGGGCCCGTGGTGTGAATGTAGATGACTATAAAAGGGCAACTGCCCTGGTGGGTGAGGATAACAAAACGGCGGATACCCTACAACCGAACAAAAAACAGGTGACCGAGAATGTGCTCCAAAGTACAGTGGCCATTTACGGACAAGAGCTCTTTGAAAACAATGCCTTGGGGTTTGCGCCTAGCATGAACTTGGCACCCACGGCAGGGTATATTTTGGGTCCGAACGACCGTCTCTCAATCAAAGTGTATGGCTTGCAGGAGCAATCCATGAATGTGGTCATTGCCAGCAACGGCACGGTGGTGATTCCGTATGGTGGAAAAATCACGTTGAGTGGGTTAACCATTTACGAAGCGGAGCGGGCATTGGCACAGCAATTGAAAAAATTTGGGTTTGCATCGTTAGGAACCGGTGAGAGTCATTTAAAAATTCAAATCACCGAATTTAGAACCATCCAGGTAATGGTATGGGGTGCCAAGCAATCGGGGGCGTATTACTTGCCTTCGTTGGGAACGGCGTTTCATGCGTTGTTTGCGGCTGGCGGACCGGGTTTGAATCGCAGTTATCGCAACATCCAAATCATCCGCAATGGCAAGACGATACGCACGGTGGATTTGTATGAGTTTTTGTCGAAAGGTTTGCGCAGTTCAGACATTACCTTACAGGACAATGATATTGTATTTATTCCGTATTATGAGCGCAGGGTACGTTTGCGGGGGGAGGTAAAAACGCCGGCGGTCTTTGAATTGTTGCCGAAGGAGCAGTTGATGGATGCCATTGGGTATGCTGGGGGCTTTACGGAGATTGCGTATAAGGATGTGGTGGAAGTTTTGCGTTATGGTGCGGCGGAGAAGGAGGTATTTTCTGTTCGGTTGAGTGAGTTGGCGGCATTTGAGTTACAGGGGTCTGAGATTGTTACGGTATCATCCATTGCGGAGCGGATTAAGAATCGCATCAAAATAGATGGAGCAGTGGAACGTCCGGGCTATTATTCCATGGCGGCGGGTATAGATTTGAAACAGGCTTTGGAGAACGCGGGTGGGATCAAGCCCAATGCGGTGAAGTCGTATGTGTTGTTATACCGTGATCCGCGGAACGGGCAGCGTGAATATGTGGGTTATCCATTGAATCAGGTATTGGGTGGTGGGTTGACGGTTCCGTTGATGGAAAATGACATCATCATTGTGGGCGACAGTTTGGAGATGAACCGGAAAGACCAGGTTTTTGTATTTGGAGATGTAAATCGCCAAGGGGGCTTTGATTATGGCCTGGGGCTAACGGTGGCCAAGGTGTTGTTTTTGGCGGGCGGGTTTGAGCAAGAAGCGTTGACAAGCAAGGTCATTGTATCTCGGAAAGTGGAAGATGAGAGTCAGTTGGCAACGGTGAGTATTCTTAGTGCCCGCAGAGATTTTTGGAATGATGCGGAATTGGAAAATTACACTTTGCAACCCGGAGATGTGGTAACGGTAAGTCGCAATCCGTATTACAGAGATCAGGTATATGTAAGTTGTGAGGGGGAATTCAAGGTGCCGGGGGTGTATCCTATGTCATCGCGTCAGCAAACGTTGTCTGATATTTACACCCAGGCAGGTGGCAGTACAGTGTATGGCAGTGTAGAGGGCAGTTTGATCATTCGTCAGCGCAGGATGCAGTTGTCGGCAAAGGTAACGGAGCGTTTGAAGGCCAAGGTGTTGAATGAGTTGTATCAGGAAGATACGTTGAGTCAGCGAAGGGTGGAGGAGTTGGTGAGAGACAGTTTTGAATTTGACACCATTGTGATTGGCGGCGGTAACCGAAAATTTGAGTCTACGGCCAAGTCGTTTTATTTGCAGCCGGGTGATCGCTTTATTATTCCTACCATTGAGTCAACGGTACGAATTATAGGGGAGGTATATAACCCGAATGTAATCATGTTTGACAGGCAGTTGTCGATGAAGGATTATGTGATGATGGCGGGGGGAGCTACGGAATCGGCCCGCATGCGCAATGTGTTTGTGGTATATCAAAATGGGCGTAGTGCCAAAACCAGGCACCCGTTGGGACTCTTTAGGTTGCAGCCCAAAATCAGGCCTGGCTGTCAGATCATTGTTCCATCGAAAAGCAAAGATGATGCACGTCCTTACCCTATGACAAGTACGGAGCGTGTTACCATGTATTCGGTCATGGCGTCTACAATGTCTTCCATTGCTTTTCTAATCAGTCAGATTTTGAAATAAATCTGAGGGTGTGAAAGGCAAAATCCCATCATTATCGCTGTCGTTTTTCTGGTCTGTTTTAGGGACTGGGGGGCCATTGGTATTGGGTTTGCTCACGGTTCCGGCGTTGTTGGGGGGGTTGGGGATGGAGCGGTTTGGCATATTGACATTGGTGTGGACGGCCATTGGGTATTTTGGGTTGTTTGATTTTGGGTTGGGTAGGGCATTGACGCAGCGTGTGGCGAGCAGGTTGGCAAAGGTGGGGGTGTTACGGTGGCGGGATGTTGCGAATGGGATATACTGGATGTTGGGTTTTGGGGTGTTGGGGTCTGTGGTGATGGGGGTTGTGGTGTTTTTATATACGAGGTATGGGATTAGTCTCTCGGCTTTGCTGCGAGACGAAGCACTGGCTGCTGGGTTGTGGGCGGCGGTGTCTATTCCATTGGTGACTTTGAGTTCTGGGATGAGGGGCATTTTGGAGGGGCAGCAAGATTTTGGGAAGGCGGCGGCATTGCGGGGGTTATTGGGGGTCATGAATTTTGGGTTGCCGTGGTTGTTGGTGTATGTGGGTCATGCAGATTTGGTGGCCATGGTGCAGAGTTTGGTGTTGGCGAGGTTGCTGGTATTGTTGTTGAGTGTATGGTGGTTGAAAGGGATTTGGTTTGAGCGCGGTGAGGGAGAGAAACGTGGGGATGGGGAAACCAAGGAATTGTTTCAATTTGGGATGTGGATGACGGTTTCGAATGTGGTGGGTCCGTTCATGGTGGCGGCAGATCGGTTCATATTGGCGGGGTTATTGGGTGCGCAGTTGGTGGCCTATTATACGGTGCCTCAGGATGCGGTATTGCGGTTGTTGGTGTTGCCTGCGGCTTGGGCAACGGTGTGGTTTCCGCGGTTTGCGGGGTTGTGGAATTCGGCATCGGCGGAGGCATTGCGGGAGCAGTTGTTGCGGGGGGTAAAGGTGGTTATGTGGGGTATGGGAATACTGTGTTTGGCGTTGGTGATTTTTGCGAAACCGTTGTTGGTTTTTTGGCTGGGTATTGAATTTGCGAAGGCTGCTGCAGCACTTACACAGGTGTTGTTGGTGGGTGTGTTTTTTAATTCCATGGCACATATTCCATTGGCGGCATTGCAGGCTTCGGGAAGGGTGGCGTTAACGGCCAAATTGCATGTGGTTGAACTGCTATTGTATATGCCTTTACTTTTGTGGGCGGTGCATTCACAAGGTTTAATGGGTGCAGCATGGGTGTGGATGGCCAGAACGGTGATTGATTTTGTATTTTTGTTTGGCTTCAGCCTACATCGCCATGACAGTTCAAGCGTATCAGACCAAGGATAGGTCCTATTTTGAGAGGGCCAGGCAAGATATTTTGTCGTTGTTCCCCCATGAAGGGGTGGGCTGTGTATTGGAGGTAGGATGTGGCAATGGGGCTACTTTGCGCATGTTGAAAGACAGGGGTTTGGCGGCTGAGGTTCATGGGATGGAATTGATGGAAGAAGTGGCCCAGGAAGCGGAATTGTGCGTGGATAGGGTGTTTGTGGGCAATGCGGTGGCGTTATTGCCATCGTTATCGCAGGGGCAATATGATGTGGTGCTGTGTTTGGATCTGTTGGAACATTTGGTAGATCCTTGGTCGTTTGTGGAACAGTTGCAAGGGGTATTGAAACCAGGCGGTTGTATGATTGCCAGTATACCCAATTTGAGAACGTTGCCAGTGATTTGGCGGTTGTTGGTGAAGGGTAATTTTGACTACGCCAATCAGGGCATTATGGATAAGACGCATCTGCGCTTTTTTACCAAGAAGACGGCGTTGTCATTGTTGCAGAGAGAGGGGTTGAGGTTAGCGTCGTGGAAACGAACAGACTTTGCACCGTGGAGTAAGTCTGCGGTATTCAACGGACTTACTTTTGGGCTGTTTCGTGATTTACTCACAGAACAGTATTTGGTGAAGGCCATAAAAACAGAGCTATGAATCATGCATTTGCCTTGTGCGTTGTCACTTATCGTCCTGAAGAACACCTGAAGGATCGGTTGTTGATGGCGATTGAGCAGGGTTATTCAGTGTATGTATTTGACAATACCCCTGGTGGATGTAATTGGATGCATTTGGCGGGTTTGAAGTCGGCCAAATGGTTAGGAAATGGCGAGAATGTGGGGTTGGGCAAGGGGTTGAATCAGTTGCTGCTGACGGTGCAGGGGGATGGATTTCGTGGTGCTTTTTATGTGGATCAGGATACAGATTTTAAGGAAAATACTTTATCGTGGATTGACCATTTTTTGGATATGCATCCAGAGGCATTATTTCACTGGGGTGCGTTGAATTTTCTGTATTCGGGTGCGTTCAGGGAATGCATAGAACGGGTTCATTTGATGGTGAGTGCAGGCACCTTGTTTAACTTGGGTGCGATGTCGGTTATAGGCGGTCATAACACCCATTGGTTTTTGGAGTGTGTTGATTACGAATGGTGTGGGAGGGCGTTGAAGGCGGGTTATCCGTTGGGGGTTGTGCGGGGTTGCTGTGGTTTAGACCATGAACGCTATCAGCCCATATCAACGGTTCGATGGATGGGTGAGCTTCGTCGGTATCGGTTGTATCCAGTGAGAAGGAGTATACAGTTTGTGTGGGGTTTGTTTAGATTGGGCAATTGGGGTATGGTGCATGGACTTCGTGAATATGCGGGGGCGTGTTATCGCAATATGTTTACCCATTTGTTGGATCAGCTGAGGGCAATGGTCTTTTCGGTAATGAAATGGGGGAGGTTGATATCGTGAGGTGGGGCTTGGTAACGTATTCAAAGTGCGGTGCTTGGTTGAATGAGGTAGATCAAGTTGGGAAGGCCTTTGGCAATGCTGCAGGTTTGGTGGTAAACAACAGGGCTGGAGAAGCGGGCGTTGGTGAAATCCAAGGTCATAATAGGCAATATGAATTTGGGGGTTACCTCACTGTGTGTGAATGCATGGAGGGTGAAGGTCCGTTTGTGATCATGAACGATACTTTGTTTCGCACGCACAACAAACGGGGTTGGCTGGGGTTATTGAAGCAGATGCCTGTGTTGGATGTGGAGGGCTTGGTGTTGTATGGCGATATACGCAGGGATGGCAATGATTTGTTGGAAAGGCCCAATCCGTTTTTGGCTTCATGGATTTTTGTGGTGCCGAATCGTGCGTCGCTGGAGGCGCTTACGGAGGGGTTGAAGGTGATATTAATGGAAGAGGAGCGGCCGCTATCGCCTGATTATGAGCAGTTTTTGGACCATTGGCTGAATCCCAAACGGTTTTGGGGTGGATGGCATGGCAAAAAAGGAGAGGATGAGGTGATGAGGAAAAGACAGTGTGTGTTGTGGGAGCATCGATTGAATCGGTGGTTGTTAGACGCTGGGGTGGAGTTGAGAAGTGTGGGGGAGTGGAACCCAGGGAAGTACAATTGGTTGCGCATACTAGACCGACTGAAAACGCGGTGGAAGGCGTGGATGGGTTGACTTTGGTGATAATCCCCTAATTTTGATTTTGAAAATAGCATGACAAACAAACCGTTGAAATCGTTGAATCAGGATGCTTCGTTGGCAGATATTGGAAGGCAACTTTGGCAATTGTGGCAATTGATGAAGGTGCATTGGCGTCCGCTGGTGATTTACCCGTTGCTATTTGGCTTGGTGGGTTTGGGTGTGGGCGTGGTGTTGCATACAGATAAGAAAAAGGCAGAATTCATCATTGCTGCAGAGGAGCAGGGGGCATCGGGGATGGATGGTTTGTTGGCCCAGTTTGGTTTGGATATTGGAAGTTCTAATCCGGGCGGGGTATTTGAGGGTGAGAGTTTGGTGAGGTTGTTTCAGATACGGTCTTTGGTGGAGCGTTCTTTACTAACAACGGTGGACTATCATGGGAAGCCAACGTTGTTGGCAGATTTGTTGTGGAAGGACATGAAAGCATCTAAAAAATCGATTTTTCAAGGGGTGAAATTTTTGTCAGATCGCAGTAAGCATTCGAGTTTGACAGACAGTGCGTTGTATTTGGCTTATCGGTACGTGAATGACGAGGTTTTATCGGTGAGCAGACCGGATAAGAAGCAGAGTTTTGTAACGGTGAGCTGTGCACACCGTGATCCGGATGTGGCGATGTTGTTGAGTGAAACCATGATTGAAACGGTTACGGAGTATTATATTGAGACATTAACGAAGAAGGCCAGATATAATTTGAATGTATTGCGGCTGGAGGCAGATTCAGTGCAGAAGGTGTTGAACAAGAATTTGCAGACCAATGCGAGTATGAGTGATTTGAATTTGAATCCACTGATGCAAAGGGCGCGTGTGGGACAGAATCGCTCTATGATTGATTTACAGATCAGCATTTCACTGTATGGCGAGTTGATCAAAAATTTGAAATTGGCTGAAATTGGGTTGAGAAAGCAGACGCCGTTGATACAGATCATTGAAAGGCCCCATTATCCGTTGGAGCAGGTGGGGTTGCGTTGGTGGCAGTATGTGATGGGCGGATTGGGATTGGGCTTGGCGCTGGCGTTTTATTTGGTGTATTTGGGTTGGTTGAAATCACGGTCTGAGATAGCAGCATGACCCGATTGCGGCGCATATTGGGGGCATTGATATTTTTGCCCAACATCATGCCGCTGAAGGCGCTGTTCAGTGCCGAAATTTTTCCTTGGGCGTTTTTGTATGCGTTGCGAAAAGACCTGAGATTAACCTTGGGTTATGGGTTGTTTTTGGGGTACATAGTTTTGTCAGCTGTGTTGATGCTGGGTTCGTTTCCTTCTGTGTTGGTGCCTGCCCGCGCTTTGTTTGCTTTGATCAACGCTTCGATGATCTTCTTTCTGCTAATTCATGTAAATGATGAGGAGTACGGGGGGTTGGTGAAGTTGTTTCACGGGGTTTTTCTGGCGAATTTGGTGCTGTGTTTGGTTCAGAATTTTGGGTTATTTCCCCCATTTTTGGAGCCCATTTTCAGGTTGTTCATTGACCGGTTTACCCATGAAATATATGGTGGCGGAAGGGGTGTGGCAGGATTGTTTGCTGAGCCATCGTACGCCAGTATGGCCATCCACTATTACTTTGCCTTTTTTATGTTGAGCAAAAAGATCAATCCCCGATCGGTACTGGGGATATCGGCCATAGCGGGCATTGTATTGTTTGATTTGTTCATCATTCGGTCGGTGACTGGGGTGGTGATGATTTTGATTTATTTGATGAGCATGCAACGGGCACAATACTTGCTGAAAGCGGGGTTGGTGGTGATGTTGCTGTTGGGCGGGGTGATTTATCAGTTTGGGCGATCACCCAATGCACCACGTTCGGTAGAAACGGCTTACGATTTTTTCAAATATGGGGGTTATCAGGATCCGATGCCTTGGTTGTTGGAGCAGTCGGGCTTTCGGTTTGTGAGTGTTTGGGCGGCCTATAAATATGGATTTACACATCCTTTGGGTTCGGGGGTTGGTGGTTGGGGACAGGCCAGCATTCAGGCCATGGACGATATTGGTATTAAGGCATCGGCCATGAGTTTTTTTGCCACTGCCATGGGTTCTGAGTATCAGGGGGTGAGGCCTACTTCGTTTGCGGCGGGACTCATGCTTGAGACGGGTGTTGTGGGATTGTTGTTGTTTTTGGTGGCATTTTGGCCTTATTTGAAGGAAAAGGCGTTGTATCGAGACGTACATACACGGTCTATTACCATATTCTTTTTGTTTAACACGTTTGCATTGGGGAGCATTGGCGATCCGTTGCCGTTTATTTTTCTTGCGTTGGCCTATCGCAGTGTGATGGATGCGTCGGGAAAGCCCATAGTTACAGCCGAGGGGGATCAACCATGAAAAATACGGGATCGTTGATTTCGGTGATTATGCCGTGTTACAAGGCGGCCGCTACTTTGGAGCGCAGTGTTCGGGGCGTGCTAGCACAGACCTATGGGCCGTTGGAATTGTTGTTGCTAATTGATGGCAGGGATGAATCTACTGAGCAGTTGGCGCAGGATTGGGCGAAGAAAGATGACAGGGTGAAGGTGGTGATTTCAGAGAAAAATCGCGGAGTATCGCGGATGAGAAATATTGGGATGCGATTGGGCGTTGGCGAGTGGATGGCATTTTGCGATGCCGATGATTACTGGTATCCGGGAAAACTTGAAAATCAGCTGGCTTTGTTGCTGGAGTCTGGGGCGAATTTTTCCTGCTCGGGGTTCAATTTTTATTCGCCATCGAGTCAGGTCCGCATGCCCGTGCAGACGAAGAACTTCATTGATTTGACGGTGTTAAAGCAGACGAATCCCATACCGTTGAGTACGGCAATATTTCATCGTACATTGGGCAGGGGGTGTTATTTTCCGGAGTTGCCTTCGCCCTATATTCATGAAGATTATGCATTTTGGCTTAAGATGTTCCAGGAGCACGAGGTACACGTGGTGTATTCCTCAGAATTAACTACAGACATTACAAGGGCGGAGGGTACGCGTTCTTCAAACAAGTGGTTGGCATTGCGATCGCATGGCTATATTTTGAAAACCTTTGGCGGAGTGCGTGGAATGGGATGGTGGGTTTTGATGGCGAGCTATGTTTGGCATGGCAGTTTGAAACGGATTGTTGGCAAGTTTATCAAGTGATTGGGGTGCAACTGGTAACGCAGGTGCTTGGTATTCTTTGAATAAACGAGTAGTTTTGGTTATCAAACACGGATGAAGAAAATTCGAATAAAATGGCTGTTGTTCTTGGGGATTTTGGCCCAAAAATCACTGTTGGCCCAAACAGTGTCGCTGGGGATGCCCTTTTTTGATGATGGCATGCGAAGAGCCCAATTGATGGGGAGGGTAGATTCTTCCGCATCCTTTATGATTCGACCTGTACATCCGCAACGAGCACTCAAACGGGGTGCAACTTGGGATCGCGATACTGTTTTGTATCCCTCAGATACTAACACGTATGGTAAATACACCCATTGGGCTGATAAAAAGAACCAATATCGCATAGAGTTATTGCCGGTGTATATACATGTGAGAAACAATGCCCATCACCCATACGGTTGGGCAGATGGATCGATGGTGCCGTCTAAGGGTACGCAGCGTTATGTTTCAGGGGGGGTATTTGTGAGGGCAAAGTGGCTGGAAGCACAATTTCGTCCGGAAGTTGTAAAAGCTCAGAATTTACCGTTTCAAAATCCGCCATTTCGTTCCAGGTCCATTGATTTTCCGGAGCGAATGGGTCAGGGAGAATATCAAGAGACGTTTGCAGGGCAATCTTACGTAAAGGTGAATGTAGGTCCGATTACGGCGGGTTATTCAACCGAGAACATTTGGTGGGGTGCTGGTCAGAAAAATGCCATTATCATGAGCAACAATGCCCCTGGATTTGGACATTATACAGTGAATACGAACAGGCCGGTAAAAACCCGCTTTGGATTGGTGGAGGCACAGATGGTGGGTGGAAAATTGAGGCATTCTGGGTTTAAATACCCGTTGCGCTACAATGGAAACTGGCCTCCCATTGCGGGGGATGTAGTGATAGACAGTGCAGCGCCCAAGTTTCATTCGTATTTCAATGGAATGACGGCGGTTTTTCAGCCGAAATTGCTGCCGGGTTTGTCGCTGGGCGTTACCCGAATTGTACAAGTGAGTGGGGAGCCAAGTTCTGCCAAAGATTATATCCGTATTTTGGGATTGAAGGCCAACGGTGAGCAGACGGGTGGTGGCGGTGGCTTGAACAGGAACCAATTGGTTTCTTTGTCGTTTCGATATTTTTTCCCAAAATCACATGCCGAACTTTATGGTGAAATGGGCCGGGAGGATTGGGCTTGGGATTTCGAGGACTTGATGACGCGGCCATTGGCAACAACGGCTTGGATGGCAGGTTTCAGAAAATTACAGCCGATGCCAGGGAAAGACAAATGGTTGCAAATTATGGCAGAGGTTACCCAAATTCAGGCGCCGATGGATAATTTCATGCAGCCCAGTTCGTTGGTGGGTTATAGTTTCTATATGCATGGGAATGGGGTTGGTTGGACCAACCGTGGACAAGTATTGGGTGCAGGAATTGGACCGGGCAGCAATATGTATACGGCGGGGTTGACGTATTTGGACGGGTTTAAAACATATGGCTTGCAGTTAGAGCGGGTGGTTTACAACGAGGATTTGTATTACGGTAGCATTGACTATTTATTTTTGGGTGGTACCAATCCATTTTTCAAGGACATCAGCAAGCATTTCGTTGATTGGGGCTTTTTACTGAGTCATCATCGGAACTATGGAAAGCTATTTGTTGGGTACAATTTGCACATTTTAAGAACCTATAATTTTCAGTGGAATTATGATCCAGCTGGAAAGCAGGGTGATTTTAGGTTCCCCGGTATCAATGTTTGGTCGTTGAATTTGGAGGTGAGCGCGTTATATCGTTTTTGAAAAAAAAATATAGTGTTGTTTTTTGGATTCTGTGCGTTGCTAAAATATTATTTTTTTATTTATCTGTCTAATTTATTGGTTTTAAGCTTGTTGTGATCTAGTCGAAAACCTTAGTAAAATCGCCCTTTTTCTTAGTTAATTGCGTAATTTTGCGGCGTGAAAATGAGCGTAAAATGGACCTTGTTTGGTCTGTGCGGAATGTCGGTAAAATTGCAAGCACAATCGGAGCTAACGATGGTTGCACTTGTGCCCATACTGAAGACTGGGATTGTGGCTTCAGAGGTAGAAAAATCGTTATTGCAAAGGGGTTTTGTGTTGAAGCCCGGAGTGTCAACTGCCAAGGATAGATTGTTTCAAGGACATGTAGACAGTGGTTTAGTGCAATTGACGATGCGGAAGGTTTCAAAAAAGGGTTCGGTATGGAGATATCGCGTGGTTTTTGTATCAAATCAGAGTACATGGCTTCAGAAAAAGGCCGACTTTGAACAGAAGTTGTTGCAGTTGAATAGCGTGTTGGAAACAAATCCATCTAACACCACCAAAACGTTACCACAGTATTGCGCAGGCAAGGAAGCACAGTGTTTCAAGGATGGTATTTCAAAATACCAGAGCAGTTGGTATTGGAACAATGCCGTACAGCGCATCAAAACGGTAGAATTAAAGATCAACAGTAATTACGAGACGGTCATTGAAATCACAGACAATGCGCAGGAGACTCACCATCAATTGAATTAGTTTTTTTCATAGTATATAGATAACAAAAAACCCCGTAAGCTTGCTTACGGGGTTTTTGTTATGATGGTTTTGTGAGATTATGGTTTTACCAAGCGGAATTCTACACAGCGATTTTTGGCTCGCTCTTCCTCGGTATCACCGGTTGATTTGGTTTCACCATTGGCAATCACTTTGATGCGGTTTGCGGCGATTCCTTTAGCAACAAGGTAGGTTTTCACATTGTTAGCACGAGAGGCAGACAACGTAAGGTTATAACTTTCAGAACCCAAGCGATCCGCGTTACCATACAAAGTGGCTTTACAGGTTGGATTAGCTTTCATGTAGGCCACCAGGGCTTCCAAATTCTGTTCATTGGCTTCATTCAAAGTAGCCACATTGAATGGGTAATAGGTGGTGCTCTGTTTGGCCAAAGAATCCAAGTTTACGGGTTTTTCTTTAACCGGCTCTACAACTACAGGCTTTACTGGCTCTGGTACTGGCACGGGTACTGGTACTGGTACTGGCGTAACAGGTACCTGAATCTCTTTGACTGGTTCAACCACAACCACTTTTTCCAAGGTGTCGATCACTTTTGCAATTGTATCGATCACTTTTACGGGAATCTCTGGTTCTGGTTTGGTTTCAACTACTACAGGTTTTTCGTACACGGGAATACTCTTGAGCGGTGCATTGCCCAATTTCTTCTTCATTGGGATAACATAGCCAAAGGTAGCGGTAGGACCAACCCAAGTAGAATAGCAGATATCAATCGAAACTGGATATTGTGGGATTTTGTAGGTGATACCGATTTCTTTGCGCAATCGACCAAATTGGATGTTGTTGTAGAAGTAATCTCCACCACGGGCAGCACCACTTTGTAAAATGCCTTTGCGGAACAAGCCGATGCCTCCACGCACAGAAAAACTCTTGTTTACAGAGTAATTTAAACCCGCTAGGTCACGGAAGTAAAATCCAGAATTGTCTTCGGCAAACTGAATACCACCTCTGTATTCTAAAATATAATAAGCACCCACGCGATTTTTTATGAAAAGATTGCGGGTTCCCAACATAACTCGGGCCGCACTAAACTTTTCTTGGTGCCTGAAAACCATTCCCAAGCCAGGCTCCCATGATGCTTGGTTCCAACGGGGTTGTGAAGCACGTTGTGCCGAAACCTCACTGGTATATAGTGAAAGGAACAAACACACCAAGGCAAGAATTATTTTTTTCATGGCTGTTAAACTTAATCAAATATAGGAAGGAATGGGAAATATCCGGTTATACAGTCTATTAACTAACCGTAAATTTGGTGAAGGGCGTGTTTTAATGATTACTGATCTGCAGTAATTGCTTGTTGAAGGGTCATGTGTTTTTCCTTCAATGGGATTCTCCAACCCAAGTTACTGGTGAATCCAATGGTATTAGAATAACCGGCAGAAATCACGATAGGAAGGTCGTTGGGTTGAAAGCTAATGCCAATCTCTTTGCGGAATCCAGTGGGCTTGATAATCCAAGGAACACCAGCGCCTTTGCTTTGAAATTGGTCTGTTAAAATACCGTCAACAAACAAACCTACACCACCATAAATGGTGAAATTGGGGTGAACTTTGCAAGAAAGCCCTGCGATATCTCTTCTGTATTTGTTGTTTTCGTATGTTGTGGTTTCGAACAAAATTACATTTGAACGATATTCGTACATGTAGTAAACCCCCAATCGGTTCTTATATATTTCTTGGAACCCAATACCTAGACGAGCCGCTGAAGCGCCATTGTTATCAGCAAACGCTTTGCCCACCATGGGTGTAATTGAAGGTTGTGCTGATGCCATATTTGACATACTGAAAAACATGACTAAAATTAGCGTCATTGATTTCAACATTTTTTCTTCTAGCTTAATCATAATAAATTTAGGTTGCCCATTCAACAACAAATATACGTCACTTTGATAAAAATGTTGCTTGGGTGTATTTAGGGCTAAAATTAGCTCATTAAATAAGTTATCAAAATTTAGTACTGAAAATCAATTTAACACTTACCACTTATTATTCAATCGATCGTAATACTCGAAATTGATTTTGAAGCCGTAGCGGGGTTTTTCGAATAGGTTGGCGTAGCCGGCAGTGTAGTAAATGCCCACCTTGAAGCGATCGCGCCAGATGCGGACCAACTTGTCAACCC
>JACCDY011499038.1_pt1 | contig 48696 bp, 75 predicted proteins | sample 7446391 | NCBI WGS metagenome assembly JACCDY01 (sample SAMN15323451, study PRJNA562643) | freshwater metagenome | isolation source: river surface water | place: USA:Blue River Watershed | collected 2017-08-18
CCTGATGTACCACTTGTTCCAGACTCACCCGAAGTACCAGATGTACCACTTGTTCCAGACTCACCCGAAGTACCAGATGTACCACTTGTTCCAGATTCACCAGAAGTACCTGATGTACCACTTGTTCCAGATTCACCAGAGGTTCCTGATGTTCCAGAAGTTCCAGATTCACCAGAGGTTCCTGATGTTCCACTTGTCCCACTTTCGCCTGAAGTTCCTGATGTTCCACTTGTTCCAGATTCACCTGAAGTTCCCGATGTACCAGATTCACCTGACGTACCATTTGTACCACTTATTCCCGAAGTTCCCGATGTACCACTTGTACCCGATGTACCACTTGTACCCGATGTACCCGATGTACCACTTGTGCCAGTTGTACCAGCAGTTCCCGATGTGCCAGATGTACTTGGCAACACCATGTATTTGTCAATTCTTTTTGCTACAATAATAACAGAAGGTGCCGCTGGGTAGTTAGGCCCAGACCCCAAAGCTGTTATTTGAACATTTGGGTTTGATGATAAAAATACAAACTCAACAAAATCGTTAGCTTGTAAATTAAATTGATATGCCACAAATGGCAATTGGTAAGCACCATTACCACTTAAAGTTAAAGTAGATGTTGTTCTTGGTTCATCGTTACCGTTAATTCTCGCCCAAATTATAATATCAGTACCATTCGCATTAGATGTAGCTTCAATTTGAGCCGAATATCCAATTTCATAAACACCAGCATTATCTACTTTGATTTGTGAACCACCCTGTACGCTTATACCATTTGCGATTTCTGTTGTGTTATAATCCCAAACAGTTGGTGTATTTGCACCACTAACTACTTGTATAGTTGAATCACTAAAAGATCCATAATAATTGTCACCAGTCCATGAGGTTCCAGAAGAACCTGCGGTTCCAGCTGAACCAGAAGTTCCTGATGTTCCACTCGTACCAGATTCACCCGAAGTTCCATTTGTACCTGACGTACCAGCTGATCCAGATACACCAGAAGTTCCTGATGTGCTAGCAGCTGCAACCCAAGAAATTGAATATTCAGCACCCGCAGAAAGCGAACCGTCTGCAACATACGGATATAATGTGAAAAGTGCGGTGCCAGGTGTTCCTGGATTTAACGTCCAACCCGTGATTTGATATATACCACCAATGTTTGTATTGTTAACGTCTGTGATTTGTATCACAACGGTTAACCCATTTACTATTGCATTCGCTAATTCAGAAAACCAATTTGAATAATCAACAGAATATAAATTATCATAAGATATTTCAATATCTTGAATTAATTTTAAATTACTTTCAGATGACCCAAGACCATCTGTTGTAATAAAAAAAGTAGATGTTGGAGTTGAAGCGCCATTATCCCAATACCATCTTGATGAATTTGCACCATCAATACCATTAAGACCATTTGTACCTGATGTACCTGACGTCCCAGATTCACCTGAGGTTCCAGAGGTACCGTTTGTTCCCGATGTACCTGAAGTACCGCTAGATCCAGCGATACCCGATGTTCCAGAAGTTCCGTTTGTTACCGATGTTGCTGGTATCCAGTTTACACCATCGTATAAAATATATAAAACACCATCAGTATCGTTAAACCATAGAGCGCCTTGTGTTAAACCAGTTGGTGTTGTTCCAGAAATTGTTGCACCTGGATTTATTTGTGTGTAAGTATACTCACCCGTGTTTGGATTGTATGTGACAATATACTCTGGTGATGTTGCTGGGTCTAATGTTTTATTTACCCAATTAGTCCCATCATAGACTAAAATATTACCAGCAGCTAATGTACCAGTTGTTATTACCACATCGGTTAGATCATCTAACCCTATGTTTTCTATTGCATTTTTTAGATTGCCAAAGTTCGCATCAAGTTCGCCAAATGTTAAAGGTCTTCCTAGTGCACATCTTAAATATATTGTAACCGCCATTTATTATCGAAATTTAAACTATCTATAAATAGTCGAAATTTCGATAATGTCTACCCTAATCTTACAATAATTTTATCTTTTTTCGTGTCATACGTTATGTTAAACATCGCTTCAGATGGCATACCGTGAACTAATAACTCTTCAGACATAGGATCTTCTATGTATTTCTGAATTGTTCTATTTAATTCCCTCGCCCCATACTTTCTATCGTAACCTAAATCGGCTAATTTTTCTTTCGCTTGTTTTGTTATTTTAAAACTATAATTTGATTCGGATAATCTCTCAGATAAATCACTCAATTGAACATCGATTATTTTCAAAATATCATCTTTACTCAAATAGTTAAAATATACTAACTCATCCAAACGATTTAAAAACTCTGGTTTGAAAAATTTACGTAAACTTTTTTCGATAATGTCCTGTGAGGATTTTGTTGGATCGTCATCTGTTGAAAAACCGATCTTGGTTCCAAAATCTTGTACATCCTTTAAACCAATGTTGGATGTCATGATAATGATGGTGTTTTTAAAATTAATCTTTCTACCACTACCATCGGTTAAATGCCCCTCATCCAGTAATTGCAATAAAACATTAAAAATATCGGGATGCGCTTTCTCAATCTCATCAAAAAGAATAAGTGAGTATGGTTTATTTTTAACTCTTTCTGTTAATTGGCCACCTTCATTATAACCAACATATCCTGGAGGCGCTCCAATTAATTTTGAGATATTGAATTTTTCACCATACTCGGACATATCAACTCTGATCATAGCATCTTGACTACCAAAAACTTTTTCAGCTAACATTTTTGCCAATTCAGTTTTACCAACCCCAGTCGGGCCAATAAACAAAAATGAACCGATTGGTTTATTTTGTTTTCTAATACCCGTGCGATTTCTTTTTATCGCTGATGAAATTTTTTGAATAGCCTCATTTTGTCCGATAATTGTGTTTGACAATTCGGTGTCGATTGTGAGTAATTTTTTTATTTCGTTTTGAGAAATTTTGGTGATTGGTATTCCAGTCATGAGTGACACAACCTCGCAAACCATTTCATCATTAACAACCATTCTTTTGTTGTCAATATTCTCTTTCCAAATTTTTGTTTCCTTTTCAAGTTCGGCTGTGGTTTTCTTTTCAAGATCTCGCAAATCAGCTGCTAACTCAAATTTTTGACTTTTAACAACCTCCTGTTTTCTTTTTTTAATTTCCTTGATTTCGTTTTCAAGTTCCTTAATTCTTTGAGGAGCTTTAATACTAACTTGAGTTCTCGAACCAGCCTCATCCATGATATCAATTGCTTTATCAGGGAATTCTCTGTTTGTAATATACCTGTCAGCCAATCTGATTATTTCATTAATAGCTTCATCCGTGTATTCAACTTTATGAAAATCTTGATATTTTTCACGAATATTCATTAAAATATCTTTAGTTTGTTCCAGTGTTGGTGGATTCACCATAACTTTTTGGAAACGCCTATCCAAGGCCCCATCTTTTTCGATGTGCTCACGATACTCATCCAAAGTTGTTGCGCCGATACATTGAACCTCACCACGAGCCAGAGCTGGTTTAAAAACATTGGCCGCATCCAGTGCGCCAGATGAATTACCAGCACCAACAAGCGTATGCAATTCATCGACAAATAAAATAATATTTGGGTTATCTCTAACCTCTTCCAATAATGCTTTTATACGCTCCTCAAATTGACCGCGATACTTAGTGCCAGCGACCATTGAGGTCAAATCAAGTGTAACTAATCTTTTGTTTTGCAATGGCCTTGGGCACTCATCCATGGCAATTTTAATTGCTAGGCCTTCCGCAATTGCTGTTTTACCAACCCCTGGATCACCAATCAGAACTGGGTTATTTTTTTTCCTACGAGATAAAATTTGGGCAACCCTCTCAACCTCATTGTCCCTTCCAATAACTGGATCCAATTTACCCTCAAGTGCGAGTGAAGTTAAATCCCTACTAAAATTATCAAGGATTGGTGTCCTAGATTTGGTTCTCGATGCACCACTGTCGTTTTGAGAACCTTTCTTATTTTGTTCTTCTTCGTTAAAATAAGTTGCCGACACATTTAATTGTTTTAATCTTCTCTGTATAAAAGTTTTTGTGACGCCATAGTCTTTAATTATTTTTATTACGGCGATATCAACATCAAAGGACACGGTAAAAAACAACTCTGGGGTTATAAACTCGTTTTTCTTTTTGTTTTTGATGCAAAGTTTAATAACTTCATGTAACTCAGGTTCAAAAGTTAATATAGACTCAGAATTAATATTATTGTCGTTTTCGGATTGTCTTTTATTTAAATTATCAATATCTTGTACGAGTAAATCGAAATCTTTAATTTTATTCTTTAGTATCTCGTTTATTATATTGTCTGAAATGATTATACCATACAGAACATGCTCAATTCTAAGCTTAGTGTCTCTGTAATTAACTGCGCTTTCTCTACCAACCGCAAAGGCTTGTCGCAACTCATTTGTCATTTTCTCATTCATAGTCTTACTGTGATTTTTTTTGCAAATCTAAGCATAATCTTGACACAATGCAACTTTTTACCTAAATTTATCAAAAATAAATATCTATGGATACGATTATAATAAATTTAAGTAACGGATCGGTTAAAACATACACCGATGTCTACAATACAATTATAAGTGGTAATCATTTGATCATAACCACAAAAACGACAGTCCAAAATGATAATGATCATTTTGTATTAACGACAAACGAAATTTTCGATTTGAAAGATATAATAAATTACACAACAAAGATAAAAACTAAAAAATATGGTAAAGAGTAAAAAATACGAAGGTACAAGAGTAATTTGTGAGTATGATAGCTCAAATTTAAAGCAAGCGTCTTACGACACATTAAACAAAAAGTTAAATGTCACATTTAATAATGGGGCTATCTATGAATACGATGAGGTGCCTCATGAAATATTTGCTGGGCTAAATCTTGCAGAAAGTCAGGGTAAATTCTTTAATCAAAACATATCCAAAAATTTTACTTACAAAAAAATATAACCAACTTATCCGATATTTATGTTTATATAAAATATTTTAGATAATGTCGGTAATAAAAAATAGTGCAATACAAGAAGGAAATTCGTTAACAAGAAATTACTTGACAATTGGCTCTAATAAAGTCAATTACGGCCCAACATCTATGAGCGGTTTTTATACTGGTATAGAACCCCCAGTGGGTGGGTGGGTTATTTACCGAGCAATACCAGCTGGTAATTTAAACATATTTGTAGCACATGACACAACCGAATTAGTTGATATAGGTAATAGGTTAACTGGTGAGGTATTTAATTCGTGGGAAGAATCGTTAGAATATTTAGCTAGCCAAACAAATTATTTTGTACTTAATAGAGAATTACCGAGTATAGAAACAGATAACCTACTTGTTTATCTTGATGCTGGCATATCAAATTCATACCCCAGATTGGGTTATAATTGGTATAATATATCTGACATCCAATATAATGGTGTGTTAACTAATTATGTTGGTGCAATACCGTATAATGAAGATCCCGATTATATTACTTTCACCGATAGTAACTTTGAACACGTAAGCATACCAAATATTGGTGACCAAGTTAAGTGGACAATTGAAGCCTGGTTTAAATTAAACAATAGTTTAGATGGTAAAGTGGCATCAATTATAACAAATCAATACGACTTAGGTAGTAAATTAAACTTTACTCTTGGTACTAATAGAGCCCCATCCACATATAAATTATGCGTTGGGTTTTTTGACGAAAATGGTTGGCATAATACAGTTGGATTTGATCCAGTTTTGAATCAATGGTACCATGTTGTTGGTACATATGATGGTTTCACATTAAAACAATATGTAAACGGTGTTGATATGGGTGGAGCGTTGACATATAGTAACGTACCAAGTTCAGGTGGTGATGTGTTATTGATGAGAAAGTGGGATGGGCCCGATATTCAAGATAATTTTATCGATGGGGACTTGTCAATTGTTAGAATTTATTCGGAAGCACTAACATCCGAACAGGTTTTAAATAATTATGATGCTGAAAAAAGTAGATTTTTATCAACTTACACATTTAGCCCATCAACCTTGAGTTGGCCAGCCTCAACAGCGGGTTACACATTATACAATGGTGGTTTTACTAACTTCGATGATGGTAATTCAAATGTAGCTATATCCTTACCAACAACATTCGAAACAAATAATCAAGCGTCAACTAACCTTTATTTGAGTACAAACGGTTATTTTACATTGGGTTCTGGTAATGGTGGAATATATTCATCACCACAAGGATCCCCTAACCCAGCCTTGATGTGTGGAAACCCATCCGATAACTGGTTACAACCTGGCTTGGTTATGACTGATGGTGACACACAAAATGCTTATTATAAAACTGGAACAGATGGGCCAAACAGATATTATGTTAAACTTATTGTTTACAACGGTACTTACGGTAACCCAACAGCACCAAGATCTTGGTTAGCTAATTTTTACAGAGATGATGTGTACCAATGGTTTGAAACTAGGGTTAAATCAACTGGTGTTGGTACGGTTGGCCCGTATAACAATATTGACGTTTCAGTAAACGCTTCGACAACAAGTCATGTGTTTAGAGGGGACTTAAACGGTCAAAACTGGGTTTATTTAGGTACTGGTTCAGTTATTACCTAATTATCGGATTAAATTATTTGGTTTTTTTATCTTTTTTGTCTATTATTGTGGTATGAACAATTTAGATAAACAATATCAACAATTACTCAAGGATATACTTGAATATGGTGTTGAAAAAAAGGATAGGACTGGTACTGGAACCAAAAGTATTTTTGGTTACACAATTCGCCACAACATGAGTGAGGGTTTTCCTTTACTCACAACTAAAAAAATGCATTGGAAATCAATTGTAACTGAATTACTATGGTTCTTAAGAGGTGATACTAATATCAAATACCTTGTTGATAATGATTGTCATATTTGGGATGGTGATGCTTATAAGAACTATGAGAAAAGATACTACAAGGAAATTTTCAATTATGAAACAGGTTCCCATAATAGATTGATGAGTAAAGATGAATTTATTCTAAATATCAAAACCGATGATGAGTTTGCTAATAAGTGGGGTGAATTAGGCCCAATTTATGGTGAGCAATGGAGAAAATATAGGAATATAACGCCACATAGTTATCTTCCTAGTGTTTATAATGAAACATATATAGACCAAATTGCAAACTTAATCAACGACCTTAAAACAAACCCAGACTCAAGACGACTAATCGTTTCAGTTTGGAATGTAGGCGAATTAGACCAAATGGTACTACCACCTTGTCATTATGGGTTTCAAGTTTATACAAGAGAGTTGAGCTATTCTGAACGGTACCAATATTGGTTTAATAAAAACTATGAAACTGGGGTGGAATACAATGAAAATATGGTACCAGATTTTGAAAATACTTACTACGATAAAACCCCAACCAGGGCACTTTCGTTGATGTGGAATCAACGTTCGGTGGACACTTTCCTTGGTTTGCCGTTTAATATTGCGTCTTACGGTTTGTTGCTTATGATGATTGCTGACGAGGTGGGTATGCTACCAGATCAATTAATTGGTAATCTTGGTGATACACACATATACTTAAACCACATTGAGCAAGCCAAAGAACAAATTACCAGAGAACCATACAAACTACCAAGGGTATATGTTCGTGATGGTATTGAATCTTATATGCCAGGTGATATTGTTTTAGATAATTATCAATCACACCCAACAATTAAAGCACCTTTATCAAATTAATATATGAAGAAACCTGACAATGTTGCCGATAACCCTGGACTATTACCTTATGCCTCAAATGTGGGTGCGCCAGCAATTAAGGTTCAAGACATTTCCTCATGGAAATCAGCCAATGTATTAAAAGTAAATAAACAATTTGAAGCCAAATTCAACGAATTAAAACTTGAGTATAAAAAATTGGTTGAAGAATACAAATGGAATGAATTAATCTACAACGCGAAATTCGCATTTGAACCAATAATTGGACATACGTACCATTTGTACATCGGTAAAGATGGTAATGTGTTCCTATCAATTGTTAATCCAAGTGAATGGTCATATGAGTGTTTGGGTAGTTTTACATTAGACTCGAATAATAAATGGAATAAAATATAAAATGGAAAAACCTTTTTTAATAGAACATAAAACTTTTGGTGATCATAGAGGGAATTTTTGTCAAATCCCATTAGAAATGAAACATAATAAAAAGTTGGATAAAAATTGGATTCAGGTTAACACCAGCATAAGCGTTGAGCCCTATACAGTTAGAGGCTTACACTTTCAACTTGGCCCATTTATCCAAGCAAAATATATGAAAGTCATACATGGTAAAATAATAAATTTTATTATTTGTGTTGATAAAGATAGGCCAGATTACGGTGAAACATATCAGTTTGAAATTGATAAAGATAAAGCTGTTATGGTTCCACGTGGTTTCGCAAATGGGTTAATTACCTTAGAACCAAACACCGTTATACAATATTTAGTTGATAATAATTATAGCCCAGAAAATGAGAGGTCAATATTGTATAGTAGTGTTAATCAATTTGATGAAATTGTCAGTAAAATAACAAAAACCCCAATACTATCTGAAAAAGATGCTAAAGGAATACTTTGGTCTAATTATTAAATTATGAATATACAAATATACACAGTCGCATATCAAGTATACTTACTACCTTATCTTAAAATAACCCACGATATAACTTTAAATGGTAGCTATGAAGTAATAATCGGTTGGTTTAATAAAGAATTGGTTATAGCTTTTTAAATAAAGTAATCTATTTATAATTAAATAAGATTTATGACTAAACCTACAAAGGTAACTGTAATTGGTGAGGGCTACAATATAAGCGCAAACAACTACCCGAGTACATATATGAGTGGAGACCCAGTAGTGTATATTGGTTCTAACTCAGGTGATGTCGATGTCGTTGGCTCCTTTCAAGATAATAATTTACCAGATTGTTTATTTCAATTTGAGTTTAATAATCCTTGGATTGGTTCGCCTTGGGCTGCTGTTGGTAACGCAATAGATGATAGTGGTTGGGGTAATGATAGAACCGACATGGATGTTAATGACATTAAAGTTTTTCATTTACAATTTTATGATGGTGGAGATGATGGGGAATATAATGATTTTTACGTTAAAGTGACTCGCAATGATGATACCGATACTAAAAATTTTACAATGGAATTGGGTTATTGGCCAAATTAATTATGAAATTATTTGATGTAATATTAGAAGCTAAAGACAGTTTGATGGATTTTGCGAAAACCAGAGGGGCTGGTGCGACTAAAATTTCCAATACCGCAAGAGAAAAAGGTGGTTTGGCACTATTGACATGGCACCATTTTAAAGTTAAATTACCTTATTATAAAAAAGCCACTGAGGGTAATTTCGATATCGATTCAGCTAAAAAAGAATTTGATGAAACCTATAAAAAAATATCTTTGGATATGAGTCAAATTGAATTTCAAAGAGAGGTTGGGCGCCTTGAAGTTTTGGGTGAATTATTGATTAAAAACTCAAAATAAACTATTTATTAACATAATGGATTCAATAATTAACAGCTTTAAATTACAAGACAACCTAAATAAAGATATTTGGGATAATGTCGATTCTGGTGATATTGAAAATGTCAGATTAAAACCAGAAATCAGAAGAAGTTTATTAGAAATCGCAAAAAAATTTGTTGATTCTTTTAATATCGAAACTTTAGACATTGAGGATGTTTTATTCATTGGTAGTTTAGCTAGTTATAATTGGTCTAATTATTCAGATGTTGATTTGCACGTTGTTTTAGATAAAACAAAAATAAACGCAGATTCAACTGTATCCGATGAACTTTTTGATGCTAAAAAAGACGTGTTTAATAATTTACATGATATAACAATTAAAGGTTACGATGTTGAATTATACGCACAAGCATTAGGTGAAAAAGTTGATTCAGCCAAAGGTATTTACAGTGTTTTATATAACAAATGGTTAAGCAAGCCAACTAAAGAAAATTTTTCTTTGGATAAAGAAACTGTGTTAAATAAAGTCAAAGAATTTAAAAAAACCTTAGAAACCATCTCAAAAATGGAGGATGGTCAAGAAAAGTTGGACAAACTCAAAGCTTTCAAAGACAAAATAAAAAAATATCGCAAAAGTGGCTTACAATCGGGTGGTGAACTAAGTAATGAAAACCTAGTTTTTAAATACCTTAGACGTTCTGGTTTTATTGAAGAACTACTTAAACTAAAGGTAAAGACGCAAGATTCTTTATTATCTGTTGAAAACGCTGAACTTTAATAAAATTGATGATATTTATTATAAGAATAATTAACTAAAAATTTTTAGGATATGAAACCAATCGGTTCGGAAAAAATACAAAACGCAGATGAAAAACTAGCTAGAATTCTAGAAATTGCTGGCGTTAAAAAAGGATCAATAAATGAATCTAAACCATTGTATGGTAGATTAGCCAACGTTTTACACGAATCAGTTGCTGCTGATGGAACTGAATATGGCATTGTCCAAGAGGAAAAACACGTTTACATAAAAGTAAGAAAAAACGATAACTACGAATATATCACTGGTGTTGAAAACATCCGTGAACATTCTTATAGATCATACGCTGATGCACTTAAACACTTGAACTTAATGTTCAAGCAAATTAATGAAAGTGTGGGGCAAAATGAAAACATTGACGTTTTAAAAAAAAAAGTCTAGATGAAAAGTATGTGTTAAGGTTAAAAACACCAGCGGCACAACCAACTCAAGATTTTACTGACACAACATTTACGGAGCCATCTGGAGAGACATCAGATGGTTCTTCTGTTTCTACCGATCAATCAACAGCTGATTTAGAAGCTGATTTATTGAATACGAATCAGAGCGAACCAGCTGTCGATGGTACAGAAACGGATACGACCGCAACTGACACAACCGCCCCTACTGACGGTACAGAAGCTCCAGCTGAGGGTGGTGAAGAAGATCCTGTAAAATCAATTCAAAAATTAACAGGTAAATTATCTCAACAGATTCGCGATACACAAGATAAACTCGAACCAGAGGATATTAAATACACATTAAATTCAATTATATCAGCAACCGATATCAACAAATTAAGTGATGAGGATAAAACTGATATTATGAATAAAATCGAGAATAAAGACCAGGAACCACAAGAGGAGGTTCCGACTGAAACTCCAGCTGAAGAACCAGTAACCGAAGGTGAAGATGGTGATTCAGAATCTAATTTTTACGAATCCTTATTATCTGATAAAACAGTTATACATATTTTAGATATGGCTGACTTGAATTACGAGATGAGAAATAATCCAGAAGAGATTGCATTTGATTTTTGCGAAGCTGCTTATGTTTTTATTCATGATTATAATGATTCAAATGAATTTATTCAAAAACTAAAAACATTATTAAATGAAAATCAATTTAAGGCAAGACCTAGTTTAAATTCAAAAGATGATCTTGAATATTTTGGTGATAAAATTTATGACGCTTTGGTTAAACATGAAACCGAGCATGGTGGTGAGGTTTTAATGGAGCAAAGAATAATTTCAATTCTGGAAAGAGCAAGACAAAACGTAAAGAATAATTTAAATAAACAATAAGTTAAACATGGCAACAAAACCAAATGTATTAAATGAAGTAAATGACATGAGAAGACATATGGGTCTTCCTTTGTTATCTGAGTCTGAGTTACTTAATTTAGAAATAAATGAACTTTTAAATGAAGGTACCTGGGAAAATGTAAAATATGCCTTATCAAAATTGGGTAGATATAAAGCTGGTGGTAAAATATTCGGTAAATCACAAACCGATGCTAAGGCTTTAGCACAAATAACAGCTTTACTTGATAAAGTAGGTAATGAAAAAATCAAAGAATTAGATAGAAGTATCAAACAATCTAATCCAGAATTTCCTAATAACAAAAGTCAACAACAGTTTTTGGATACTATTATTGAAATTGCAACTTTATATGATTCATTAGTGGCTGCAACTAAGTTAAAACCAAACGATAAAGGTTATCTACCAGTTGATGCTGCAAATGCGATTATTGATGATTTAAGAGCTTATACACAAAAATATTTAGATGTTGATTTAACAGCGGCTTTTAGCGTGTTTAATGAGAATGAGGAAATTGGTACCGAAAATTGGATTACACCTGATAAAGTTGAAAGTGATTATGGTTTTTATAGTGATATGTACAAAGATATTTATGGTGTAAGACCACACGGTCAATCAGCTGAACAACTTTGTAATTGGTTGAATTCTGAATTTAAACTCGATGGTAATATGATCGTTAGAAAAGATGGTCAAGATGAATTATATGAAGCCGATTTAGACGCTACTAAAGCTAAAGTTGCTGGTAAATTTGCTGACACAAAGGCAGCGGTTAAAAGTGGTGATTTAAAAGCATATGACACCCAAAGAATGAAAACTTTAAAGTCATGGAAATTACCATTGGCTTTATTAGGCGCTGGAGCGTCATTTGGTGCCCTGAGTTGGTTAATTGAATATATTTTCCCACCAGAAAAGATTACCACAATGACACCAGAAACGGTTAAACAAACAACTCAGGAATTAATTGGTAATGTAAACCCAGGTGAGGGTATGACTCAAATAATGAATAGAACAATGGGTCTTAATTTAAGCCCATCGTCTAATCCAAATGATGTTGTTGCCGCACTTAAAACTTTAGGTGGTGGTAACGCACAAACTGGTGTTGATATTATAACACAACAAGGTGGTATATTTAGAGATCCAGCTGCGGCTAAAGAAACATTATCTGCTATCGTTGCAAACCCAACTGAACATGGAACAACCTTAAAACAAGTTTTTACTGGAACTTGGGCTGGTACAGGTAAAATGGCTGGTGACACTTTAGTTACGGTGTCTGGCGGTAACTTAGTTGGTATGGTAACTAAGGCTTTCACAACTTGGGTTGCAAAAACAACCACAATTAAAAGTGCTAAAGCAATTGTTGCTGCACCAATATTAAAGGGTTTAGGTATTTTGTTAGCCGCTGGTGCGGTTGCAACAGCATTAGGTAGGTACAAAGGTAGAAAATCATCACGTGCACAAATAATGAATGATTTGGTTCAGTACATCAGACCTATTGAGGGGACAAAAGATAACCCAGATGTTGTTGATGATCCTAACAAAGACGATGGTGGTGATAACAAACAACAAGGTGGTGGAAATAACAAGCAACTTTACGATAATCTTAAAAAATATTTTCAGGACATTTTTAATTTCAAAGCGCAAACAAACACTGATACCTACGGAAAAGGCGGTAGCGGAAATGCAACTAAACAATATAGCGGTGGTGGTCGTGTAACTAGTAAAGTAACACAACCTAATGACATTGACGATATCCTTAAATTAATGGAAGAGGATTTGAAGTTATACGAATCATTATGTGACATGGATATGTTAGCAGAAGCTGATAGTAGCTTAATGAGATCGATTAACACAAGAGCGACTAATGTTGATACAAGTGATAAAGGCTTAGCCGACATAGGGTTAAGTCAAAATCAATTAAAATTATTTAAAACACATGTTATGCGTTTAAGTAATTTGATTAAAATGATTAATAAGTTTAATTCTGGTGATAAGAATTTAAACAAACTTGTAGCACAAGCAAAATCAAATCCAATATTTAATAAAATTACCGATGATAAAGTTGTTGGTATTGATATTAACGAATTATTGAAATCTGACCCAAAAAGTTTAAAAATATTTGTAAGTGATTTTAATAAAGCTGTTTACGCCACTCAATTTAAGAATGGTAATAACATAATGGATCAACTTAAAAACATTGGTATCAATAAACTATCAGAGGCTGCTGTAAGAACCCCAAGTAAATCGCAAGCAAACGCTGTTTATAACGCAAGAAGAGAGTTCTTACAAAACTTCCCCAACCTGATCAAAAGTTTTTATGCAATATTCTCATATTTAATCGATTTAGCTAAGAAAGGTGGTTTAACATCTGGATCAAATCAAGGTGGTGGATCTGGACAAGGAACTGGAACTGGACAAGGTGGTCAACAAGGAGCTGGACAAGGAACTGGAACTGGACAAGGTGGATCAAATCAAGGTGGTGGATCTGGACAAGGAACTGGAACTGGACAAGGTGGACAACAAGGTGGTGGTTCTGGTCAAAATGCGCCTAAAGATAGTAGTGGTTTTACAGATTTGGATTTCAAAAGAGAACCTTTACGTCTTGAAGAATCTATTGAATTAATTGAGTTAATTGAAGCCCATGACAACTTAAATTCAATTATTGAAAGTGTATTAAAAGAATTTGGTGAGAATCAACCTGAAATGGAACAAGGTAAACAAGATGCTGTAAAAAATAGCGATAGTGGTAGAATTTTCACCCAATTAGCTAGAGTTGTACCAGATTTAAGCACTAAGATAGCTTCTGAGTATAAACAAGCGTATGGACAGCAAATTAACCGTGTAAAATTAGCTAACTTCTTACAAACAGTTTTAGGTGCGTTGGCTAATCTACCACAACAAAAAATGGTTCAATTAATTAATCGCGCAGACATGGATGTGACAGCATACAGAAGAATGTTAAGAGATATAAAAGCTGGTGGCGGTGAACAGGGCCAAGTTGGACAACAACAAGCCCCTCAGTTTAATCCTGGCACACCAGAAAAATTCTTACCAGATACGGTTGGTAATTATGATTTATCAAAAATCAATCAATCCGCGAGAATAGCACTGGCACAAAAAGCTGCTCAAATCATTAGTAGAAACACTGATATGAAATTGGATTCCACTAATATGATGGAGGTTATGAAACAACTTCTTGACGACATCAGTAAAAACGGACAAAAACAGATTCCAACAATCTAATAGAAAAAGGCCAGAAATTTCTGGCCTTTTTTATTTGCTTATATCATTTTTTTTTATTATTCTTGTGTAAATAAATTACACATATGTTAATTGGAATAATTGGAAAAAAACGCTCAGGTAAAGATACATCTGGCGATTATCTTGTACAAAATAAAAATTTTACAAAATACAGTTTTGCAAACCCAATAAAACGTGGGGCTATGGAATTGTTTGGGTTCACCGAAGATCAGGTATTTGGTGACGCAAAAGACGTTATTGACCCAACCTGGGGAATAACACCAAGACTCGTTTTACAAATCATGGGAACTGAAGTATTTCAGTATGATATGCCAGAATACATCCCAGAATTAAAATCCATTGGTCGTGGGTTTTGGGTTAAGAGATTTGAACAGTGGTATCAAAAAAATAAAAACCTGGATGTTGTGATTTGTGATGTTAGATTTCAACATGAGGTTGATGCTATTTTGAAAATGGGTGGCACCGTTTGGAGAGTTGAGCGTCCTAACCTAAATGGTGGCGATGAACATGCATCTGAGAAAGAGATGGATTTAATTGAGGGTGTAACCAACATTCTCAATAATGAAGGTACCTTAGATGAGCTATACAATAAAATAGATTTGTTATTGCCAGATAGTGTCGTTAGCAACGATTAGTGATAGAATTGATAGTATTGTAAGTTTATACAATTACAAAGTACCGTTTGTTGTTGCGGAGTATCTCTGCATGGCTTACCGCCAGAATATTGTTTGTAATTTAAAAATTAACTACAAAAATTTGTTCGCTAATTTTATTGAACACAAAGACAATATTAGATATGTTTTCGGTAAAACAATTGATGGGGGAACCAATAAATCGGAATATACTTTTATAAAATTATCTGGTGTTGAGATAGATATACCGATCGGTAAAGACGAAAGTTTTATGGAAAAATATTCGAATTTAATTTTTGGATCAAGTGTTGATTGCGGGTTGGAATGGTTTGATGAAGATGATTACCCCAACGAAAAAATTGATTTAGATAAATCAAAATACATTGGTAGGTGTAAAATTACTTTCTGAATCCAATACCAGTGTAGTCGATTTCGGTGATTTTTGGTTTAACATTTATTGATGCAAAATACTCATCAAATGCTAATTTAGATCCTTTCCAATGACCGTAATCGTCAACTATTAATACACCATTTTTTACTAAATTTGGGTATAAATAGGTCAACTCATCTTTGGTAGATTTATACCAATCCGTATCTAATCTGAGTAAACTAATTTTTTTTGGTATATTTGTTTCGATTTTTAAAGTTTCAGATACGTCCCCAACAACAAAAACCAAATTTTTAGAATTAAAATTAGATTTAGCTAAATTATTTTTAACCTCATTTAATGGAGAACAGGCTAAAACAATTGGTTTATCTAATATATCAATAGCTTTTACATTTTTTAAATCAACATCGATATCTTCGGGCTCAGTCATACCAGAAAACGTATCGAATAACCAAACTTTTTTATCATTTATTCTATGGTAATGTAAATATTCCATTATACCTAAAATATTACCACCTTTCCACACGCCACACTCAATAATATCACCCTCTATATTATTAATTCTAATATGTTCTAAACTATCAAACAAGAATTTAATTCTTGCTTCACTAGTCATTGTGTATGGTTTAACCAAATGTAAAAAATCAATAAATTGCATATAAAATTACCACCTACCAGACAAATAGGTTAACAATTGCCCAAATAATCTAATTTCAACATCATCGTAGGCACCATTTTTATATTTCACAGAAGTGGCTCTCTGACCTGTTGTGTTAGTGATCGCCTTTAAAACATTTGTCATAATTGGGTTAGGTAGATCTCTTCTCCTAAAAGAACCAACCCTAACCATATCACCTTCATATTTACCATTGAAGGAGTATTCGTTGACCATTTCGATTATCTTACCTTTACTAAGTGTGAACGGATTCATATTATACCATTTTTGAAACTGGTTTTGTTGACCATGTTCTGCAAGCCCAATATCTCGCTTTCCATCTTGGGCCTGGGCTATCACAATGGTGTCTTGCTCTGAAGTTTTTTCTACGTCTAGGGTTATCCCTTTTGATTTCCATATTAGGATCACCAAACTCAACCTTTACAACATTACCCTTGGCGTTTTTAACGTGCACCTTATATTTTTTACGATCGCCACGCATAATCTTACCTAAACTTACTTTTCTACCTTTATACTCAGCTTCATCCAAATTTTCTGTCATTGTATAGTATTCGTACAAAGCTTCATTAACAATTGTTTCTAAAGCAATTTCAGTTAAAACACCCTCATATAAACGCTCATCAACGAAATTCAAATCATTGATTATACCATAACCAGTTTGCATATTACAAATCTCATCCACTAATGATGCAATTGTTTTATTGGTAAAAGCGGATTCTTTTTTGATTTCTTCACCTTCCATTTTTGGGTTAGTTTCGTGGAATAACTCCATCAAATCTTTTTTAGTTGTGACCATATCCTTTTTATTATAAATATCTCCACAATCGCATTTGTTCAGATATTTATAACTAAATTTGTAAAATGAAATTTATACCAAAAGAAAGGTACGCAATTAGTTATCCGAATAGGAATACCTTAATACTTGTTGACGTTGATAAATTTTTAAATCGTTTAAAAAAGGACGACCCAGATTTTTATGTTGGGCCAGATACAAAATTATTATTTAGTCAAAGTAGAATTAAAAACTCAATGGATTATATTGAGAAATTTTCAGAAGATCCCAGATCATTTCACCCAAAAACAGGTGAAAGATGGTCATACACTATGATGTTTGAACCAACCGAAACAAGTATATCTAACGGTAAATTAGGTATAAAAAATGGTAGACACAGAATGGTTGCTTTAAAAAATTTAGGTTACACCCACGCTTATGTTGAAGTACCCAAAGACCAAACTGATTTATTTAAAGATTTAGTTTAACAACCAAGTGTTTGTTTTGCTTCATTGCGCAAATCTTCGTTGTAAATCCCGTCTTCGTCATCAACATTTTCACATGTAACGATTAAGAAAAATGCGGTACCGCTAGCCCATTCATCCATGCCACCTATACCGACTTCCTTACCTTTTTTAGTGTAATAATTTAAATAACTCTCCAAAGCATCACCAATTTGATCATCGTCCACATACTCCTTCCAATCACTAGCGGTTGTTAAATATTTACCATCCTCATCCTCATCCTCCTCTTGGGCCCTTTCTAAAAAGTCCCATAATTCATCTTTTATATCATTGTCTTCGTCATCCCAAACTTCGTCCATCGTATATAACAACTGATTAGTACTTGTATTTAGTATCAAATATTGGCCACTAACAACACTAAGTAATTTGTAATCACCCTTTTCCTCTAAAGCCTTACTCACACGAGAGTCGGTCTGATTCCACGGAGCGTCTGGTGTGTCGGAGCCCGCTGGGTAGTTATAGTTATCCATTTCTTGGACTCTTTTCATTTCTAATTTTTCGAACAATTCTTGTAATTGTTTTTCAGTTATTCTGTATTTAGCCATGGTCTATATTTTACAATAAATATCTTAAATAATAATAAAAGCCTCGTGTGGCAGCTTATTATAATTGATTACCGCAACTTGGGCAGAATTTCCAGTTAGATTTTTTTATTCTAACCCCACAACCCGTGCAATAATTTCTTAACTCACCAATCTCAATTGGTTTTTGTGAATTGGGTAAAATTTTCCAAGTCACCGAATGTGTTATATATGAACTAAAATCCATATTAACATCTTTAAATTTGGTGTTTGATTTTTCACCCTTTTCAACACGGCCAGTTTCAATACTTTTTGTTAGTGTCCTCTTACTTGTGTTAAGTGATGCTGAAACACCAACCACATCGGAGGTATAACTAATACCAGCTGAATAATTGGCTGTATTGTCAAAACACGTTATTGTATTTGGATTCGGGTTTGTATTATTGTAATAAATAACTGGGGGTTGATTCCATGGGTAACCCTTAAATCCAGAACTTGTTGATGACATTCCAGATAAAACCGTTTCATCATAAAATTCTATTTCAACCAATCCATTATTTTGGATGGCCTGTTTTATAACATCTTCATCACCATCTGCGATATAAGTGGAAAATAGGAATTTTCTAGCGTCATCGAAATAACGATCCAAATGGATTCTTTGGCCAGGTTTAATAACTAAACCCCTGTTTGAAATGTAATTACCGTTTAATTTTATTTTTGCTAAAACCGAAATTGTTTTCGGATTAAATACCTCGATCTCGAATTGATCTTGGTTGTCAAGATAAACAACACCATCGTGTTGTTTAATTCTGTTTTTGCCTTTTGTGATGTAGGCTTCTGGGTTCGGGTTCAAACCGAACGAATAGTTTGTTGTGTACATTTTTTTCTCGTTTTATTTTTATTATACTAACCTTTTTGTCGCTCATCACGACTCGAGGGCAACTAGTACCCAAGGTTAATAGCCACACGAGGCTTTTGTATAAATATACGAAGTTTTAAAATGTAATCAATTAATATTCAAAAACAATTTTATTCGGTTGCAATCTACCACTGATGGCTTGAGTATAAAAAGAATCACCACCCTCATAAGTTCTGTTAGATTCGAATATAACTTCAGTATCCATTTGCGGAATCTCAATATTTTTTCCACCCAAATCCATAGCTCCACTTAGGGTGTTTGTTTTTAAACCACTTCTATCAAACTCCAATTCAAAATCCTTTTCAAAAGAATCATTATCACCAGTTAATTCTAATGAACCGTAAATTAACACACTCACGGGTGATAAATAAACATCTTTAATACCATATGATCTATATTCTATATCAATTGAATAGTTGGCAACGGCCCCACGATATGTTATATATGTGTCATACTCAACACCATCAACAATCACAGTTGTTCCCCTTGTCCCTGGTTTTGCTATGTTTTTAAATAAAGCTTCCATATCGATATCTAAATCAATATCGGAACCACTTTTCAATTCGTTTCTAAAAACATTATTAGATGCGTCAGCCTCATTCATATTAGCTGATTCGTTAGATTGTTTATCTTTTTGTTTTTTACTGAGTATGGCAGCAAATTGAGTTTCAGATATTCTATATGTTTTTTTCATACTTTTTTACATATAAATATCAACAACTACGATATAAGTTCAATAAAGTCACCCAAATCCGAAGATATTGGTGTTAATCTTTCAAACCCGTAAAAACCAGATTTACCCCTTGCCTTATAATAATCCGAAACCAACAAGTCTGATCTAGAATACATATCAATTATATTTGGTGTACCCACACCACATATATAAAAATCGGTCTTACTCAACATACAAATAAAAATTGATTTCCGATATGTCTTTTTATAGACCATAGGGAATAACCCATAATTGAATGTCACAACATCTATATTTTTTTTGGGTACGGCTTGATTTAAAAACGAAATTCGATTATCATCAAAAATTTTATCGTAGTCAACTATATTGTATAAACCAAGGTGTTGCTCTAAAACCAAATCACCTGCGGTCTGCATGTAAGTTTTACGATAAATCGTAATTTCTTGTTCAAATAATTTTCTACCTTTGGATTTTTCACGCTCTTTTATGCGGTTTCCAATTACAGTCGCTAACTTTGTGCGTCTATCGGTATCAAGTGTCACCTTAGCAAACTTATTGACATAAGGTGTAAAATAATTATCGTATGTAAAAATTGAACTCATGGGACAAAATTAATAAAAGGTTTGGTAATAACCAAATTTTTTCATACCTTTGTAGAAAATTAGGTAGAATATGAGTAAATACACCGAAGAACAACTTAAATTTATTAATTATAACGGAAATGATTCCGTTATATTGTCCGCAACCGCTGGTTCGGGTAAAACGCACTCAACTGTGGGCAGGTTAAATAAAATGATTGGGGATGGAGTCGATCCCAGTCGAATTATTTTCTTCAGTTTCACGAACGATGCTGTTAACGAATTAAGATCGAGAATAAAACATGACGTTAAAATAACCACAATTCATAGCTTTACAAGCTCAATTTTGGGTAAAATGGGCCTTTTTAAGCCAATTGTGACCTTTTATGAGTTCACTAACTGGTATAAGGACAAATACAAACCACATCCAAAGGATCCGATGAAAATTAAGATGGATTATGCCAGGAACGTGGATAGATTCTACGAAGAGGGTGCTCAAATATCCGCTGGGTTTTCAGCATATAAATTACAAAATGCGGACAACATCAGAGTCGTGAAACCTAGTTTCTATGACGAATATATGGCTTTTATTAAAGAAACTAAGAGTCGGGATTTTGCTGATATGTTGATTGATACCGAAAAATACTCAAGAAATCCGAAATATAAACATTATTTTGAGGGTTTATATGATTATATTTTTGTTGATGAGTATCAAGATACATCAACTCTTCAAATGAAAATATTATTGGCGATTAAAGCTAAGCAATATCATTTGATTGGTGATAAAAACCAATCAATATACGGTTTCTCTGGGGCGAACTGTGAGGAGATTGAGAACTTGTTAATGAAGAACTCAACGGTAACTCAAATGACATTAACTAAGAATTTCAGGTCAACAAAAAAGATAGTTGAAAACTCAAATCGGTATAGTAGTTTAGTTGCTGTTCCACATCATGAGGAGGATGGTTATATACACGATAATCTAATCAATGATGTTATGATGTATAACATGATGAACGATGGCAAGCCTTTAACGGTATTAGCTAGAACAAATAATGTGATAAAAGAAATTGAAAAAGAATGTCTTAAGAAAAAGATTAAAATGCGTTATTTTAATTTTATTTCACCACAAGACATTGAAAAAATTAACGATGGTAAGATTAACCCATCGTTAAAGAAAAAAATTGATTCGGTATCACCTTATTATGGTAACACATTTAATCTGATTAATTTTATTAAAGAAAATCAAGAGTCGGATGTTTTTGTTACAAGTATTCATAAAAGTAAAGGTCGTGAATTTCCAAGATGTATAGTTATCAACTCTATTGATCCAGATATGTTGGTTGAAACGGACTATGACTTTGAGGAATATAGTTTTTTAACAAATAATGGTGAAATCGATCAAGAAGCTAAGAACGTACACTACGTGGCTGTTACCAGACCAAAAGAAGAATTATACTTCTTAGTGTATGAAAATTAAAATGGGGGTTTAAAACCCCCATTTATTACCTTTTTCCCTGTCCAGCGTACCTTTTTTTATAATTTTTTGACGCTTTGTGTTTACTTGCTCTTGTCTTGGCGTGAACGCCAGGTCTTTTTCTTTTTGGCTTTGCCCTGAAAAGCCTCATATTTGAAATTGATCCACCCTTTTTTGCTGCCATGATTAAATGTAATTAATAATCTTTTTAAATCTATTAATCGCCTCGTTAAGTTTCTCATCTTCCTCGTAAACTTTACCTTCGGCACCAGCTCTCATTTTCATGAAAGAACCTTCTTCTTTAACATCTTCCTCACTACCCTCTTCCATTGGTTTATCTTCACCTTCAGCAAAAGTACCATCTTCTCTTAAAGCACCAGATTCAATATCATCCATACTTGGTACAGCGTATTTGTTACCTTCTTCCTCTTCATATTTTTCAAGCATAGCATTAATTTCATCAACACCTTCTTGAGCATTTTTTGTGAAACCAGTTAATCTAGCGTAAGCTGAGCTTAACCATTGTTTAACTTTCCCAAACATTTCTTCAACACCCTCAAATACTTTTGAACCATCAATCTTTAATTGACCTTTAACCTTTGACGCGACCTTAGATTCTTCTAGAATTTGTTGAAGAACTTTTCTGGTATTTTCGTTAACTTTGGTTAATGCTGTTTCAAACGCATCTTTGTAAGATGTTGTTAGTTTTTCAGATTCCTGAACGATCTCAACTAACATCTCATCAATTGAAATTTTTAACTTTTCAGCACCTTCAGTTTGACCTTTAAAAGCATCCATAACCTCTGGAACCAAAGCGCTTTTTTGTGTTTCTAAATCAGCTATTGATTCTTTATATGTTTTTAACGCCTCATCTAATTGAGTTTGAATTGTTTTTAATTCAGCTATTTTTTGGTTAATTGTATTTTCCATATTTTCATTTATATTTTTTTTATCGTCATTAGTTTTAACACCAATCTTGGTGGTTTTACCCCAAACTGATGTTCTTATTTTACCCTGTTTGTTTTTTAATGTCACCTCAACTTTTCCACTCGGCGTTTTAGCCCCACTTGAAACTGAAACTATTTCTTCACCACTGGTAATTATATCACCCTTTTTTAAGTATTGGGCTTCTTTTCGATCAACACCTTCCTGTAAACTTTTTTCATCTTTATCGATACCCATGGCAACTCTAAAATCATTATAATCGTAAGCCAAGTCGGTTGCATATCTGTAAACGGCTATATCAATCTTACCGTCTGGGTATTTACCCCAGCAATATACCCATTTCTCCCCACCCATTTCAAATGGTGTTTCATCTCTGTACTCTTTGTAATACTCAACAACATCCATAGTACTTCTCATAGTGTGATAATTTATAGATAAATAGTTTGTTTTTGGTTAAAGTTCCGTATATTTACATATAAACAAATCAACCACAATGAAGTATTTTTTTTATTCTAAAAACGACAAAAAGAAAGAACCCATCAAAACATTTTATAATATTGGGTCTAGGTTAGAGGCTGCAAAATATTTTGCTGAGTTAAAAAAACTATCTCTTAAAGATTTTTTAAAGGTGTTTTCAATTTCAAAATGAGTTATGGGTTTTAATAAAAGATATATTGATTTCGATAGAATAAAGAATCATTACAAACAAGAAGGTATTGAGTCGTTAAAGATTTTATTCTCACCAAAAATCGATGCTTTTATTTTTTCCGATAGGATCTCGCACGAGATTTACAAAATGTATGAAAACAAAGAATATAGAAAGATATCTTGTTTGCTCAGAACCGACTAAAATCTTTTGAAAAAAAACCACCATATTTATTCCAAAAGTATATAAATGCACGGAAAAACTATAAAACAACTTCTATCATTAAAAGACGAACTCAATTCAATTTTAGAAACTCGTAGTGAGAAATTATTAGATTCAACAAAATCATCTGGTTTACAAGAAGAATTACAAAGAAATATCGTTGATTACTTATCAGAAACAATTGACCAGATCGATATGATCATGGACAACATCGAAGGTGGTGAATATGATGAGAATGATAATGAAGAGTTAGATGATTATTAAGATATTCCACCTTAGAGTGGTATTTTAGGATCGTTCATGGTTATGGACAAACTAAGGTCGGAATTCGCTACTCCGACCTTTTTTATTTACGCTGAATATTTATCTAAGTAACACATTTCAATGAATCATCATATCGAAGACGAATTAAAACAAAAGTACCCAGACATCAGGTTTGAGTTATATCCAAATGAAAAATACAAGAGGATATATCTCACTGGATTCATGGTTCCATACAATATGCGTGGAACTGGTATCGGTACGTCTTTCATGAATGATTTAACAAGTCTTGCTGATCAACACGGTTATAAATTAACGTTAACACCTTCAAGTAGTTATGGCGGAAATGTTAACAGATTAAAAGATTTTTACCAAAGATTCGGATTTGTTTTTAATAAAGGTGATAATCGTGATTTTACCCACAAGGAGGACATGTATAGGGATCCTAAGATTAATGAAGAGGATTCATCAAGCACATCGAGCACATCAAGTGGTTCAAGTGGCGGAACATCAGCCTCAAATAGTCCAGTACCAGACAGAGTTAAAAAAGGAAAAGCAAATCCAATATCAAATACTGGTAAATACGAATTTGGGACAACAAGAGGAAAAGCAAACCCTATATCAAACACTGGTACCTATGATTTTGGTACAAATCGTGGCCCAGCAAACCCAATATCGGAAAACAAAAATAATCGCCTGAATGAGACGATTATTTATATGAAAAAATTGATTAATTTTTAATTTAAAACCATTTCTCTAACATTTGGTAATTGTGTACGGGGCTCCAATCGTTAACGTTATAATTAGCGCCCTTCCAAAATTGAAATGATCCGATTCTAACATCACTAGTGGTGACGCCATATGAACCGATAGTAAATCCGTTGTCAAATATCATTTCAGTATTCCCAGTTTGGTTGTTGGTGTTATTATTATCGCCGTCTGAGATAAAAATATTACCTTGGTTATCCCTACCAAAAATAATTGTTATCCAAACATTTTGTTGCAAGGTTATCCCAACTAAGTCCCCACCCAGACCAAAAACAATTTCCCCACTTGTATTATCATAGCGAAGTCTAGTCACACCTCCATTTGTATACATAATGTTAATAGCTTCAGCTGCGGGTATAATTTTACATCTTATTGCAAACATAAATGATTCTTGAGCCGTTGTATTAAGTGGGGTAATATACGAAGCGGTATTGTTGCTGTTCAAGTCCAAATAAGATGTGGGTGAATTAAACCTCCTATTCGCTGTGGCGTAGTTAGATGGGTCTGAAAAAGATGTTTGTATGTTTCCAGCCGTATTTTTAATAAACCATCTTTCAATGGTTCCATCAACCGCCTGACATAAATCGTAACACTTTGTTAAATTATCTTCAAGTATATCACAATTAAGATTACCAAAATCAAAATTTAATTGTAGCTTAGTTGAGTTCCAATATTTATAATTGGATAAATCAGCCAAAAAATGATTTAAGTTTTGGTTATCAACTACATATCTTTTAGCCAAATTAACATCCGTATAAAACACATTATCCTCTTTAATTGAATGTAATCTGTTTATTAAATGAAGTATCTCTGGATTTGTTCTACCAGTGACGTGGTATGTTGGTATTGTTGGTTCGCTACCAATTCCTTCAACATTAGCTCTGGATACAATATAATATTGCGCAGTTCCACCACCAAAATTATCTGATGAATAACCAGTTCTCCATATCAAACCAGTTGAGTTTGAGTCATTTGAAAAATTAAAACCTTCACCCGCATGGCCATAGCAATATTTACCTATTCTGTGTTGTTCGTCAATTGTTGGCGCTGTACCGTATTGTATTGTTACTGGAATTGCTGACATAATCTAAATATTTTATAATAAATAGTTCTAAGGTTGAAAACAAACCCATAAATAAATCTATTTATATTTGATTAATGGACTTAAACGAACAAATATTAAGAATGAGAACAATGCTTGGTTTATCCGAGGTTGCAATCCCACAAACGATTAAAAAATCGGTTGGTGATGTTTTATTTGGTTCAAACCCAATAATCGCAAAAATTCAAAACAAACCAGTTGAAAAAAACACCTCATATGAGGATGAGCTTGTTGATAAAATCAAGGACTGGACATTCCAGTCGACAGAAAAATCTGAGGGTGGTGTCGTATCAACAATAGCGGATCTTATTAAATTAAAAAAATATTTTCCAGAGGTTCTGAACCCACCATATGGTGAAAAGGTTTACAGGGGAACATCTGTTAAACTACCAGAATTATCCAGGTTTATAAAAGAAAATCCTGAACATGATGTTTTGGATAATGGTGCTGTTAGATTTAAAGTACCTTACCCATACACACCAAAGAGAGAAGTTAGCAGCTGGAGTGCATCTTTATTTTTAGCATCATCATTTCAAGGAAAATCCTTCGAGAGCGTTGTTAATGTCCCAGTTGTTTTTGAAACGGTTGTTGATGATACATTCATAATGAACCCAAAAGTTATGAACATCATATTCAAATCAACGGGTGGTGTTCACCAGGATTTTATAAGGGACGAAGATGAGATCATGAAGTATAACCCAAGTGGTACCTACTATTTAATTCTGTCAGAGGAAGAGTACGAAATATTTGTACCAAGTGTCGAGGTTTAAAACCGCCGAAGGCGGTTGCGAAAATATTTTTATTTTTGTGAAATTTTTCTTATTTTTGTGATATATATGTAAGATAATCAAAGTTCTATGTCGATGACCAACGAAGAAATTGCGGAAGAGATTTACCACCAAGCATTTGAGCTTGGGTTTATTGATTTACTTCGTGATAAGATTGGTTATATTTATACCACAACCATCGTGAGGGATCACAGTGATGTCGTTCAAAAGGCATACAATTTATTGATAACGGAAGGTTTGATACAACTATGAGATTCAGAAGAAAATACAATAACAATAATAATAAAATAGTAATTGGAAATCCTGTCATTTGACAGGATTTTTTTTTGCGCCAAAAATTAAAAAAAAAAAAACAAATGAAAAACACAGAAACTTACAATGAACTCGTGCAGAAGATGCGCAAATTCTTTCTTGAAAGAGGATTCAAGGAAGTACCAACACAATCAAGATTATCAATTCTCGCGGCTTGTGAGAACCCACACTCGGTTAAAACGTTCGAGTATGGTGGTTTGATCTGGCCATTGCCACAGACTGGACAGATGTGGCTTGAGTATGAATTATTAAAGAATCCAGAATGGAATGGGGTATTTTGCGTATCAACATCGTACAGAGAAGAAAAGAACCCAATCCCAGGAAGGCATGAGCTTATCTTCCCAATGTTTGAGTTTGAGTCAAAGGGAACCATGGAGGATTTAATCAAGATGGAAGGCGACCTTTTGGCTTATCTTGGATTTGGTGATGAGATGGTTCAAGTTAAATACGATGATGTGTGTGAGGAATACGGTGGGGTACCAATTCTTGAGGATGAGCATGAATCCAAAATGTGGAATGAAAAGGGTAATGTTGTTTCACTACAACACTTCCCAATCAGAACAAATCCATTCTGGAACATGAAACACAATAACGATGGAATCTTCAACAAGGTTGATGTGATTCTTTACGGACAGGAAACAATTGGATCCGCCGAGAGAAGCTGCGATGTTGAGAAGATGAGAGAAATGTTTTATGCTATTGAGAACGGTGCGTATTGCGCCAAGTTGTTCGAGTTATTTGGAAAAGAAAGGGTTGAGGCTGAGCTTGAGGAATTCTTGAAGCACGATTTCTTCCCAAGATACGGTGGTGGAATAGGGATGACCAGAATGGCCAGAGCGTATGAATTATTAAAGAAATAAAAAAAAGGGGCGAAAGCCCCTTTTCTTTTTATCTTTAATCTTCTCCGCCCCAATCTTTAAAATCACCAAATCTTTCGTTGTCTTCATAACCAGCCTCATAGGCTTCGATTTCTTCTGGTGTTAAATCGGTGATTCTCTCACCTTTGTAAGTTCCTTCTGGATACTTATGTGGGCTCTTGGGTCTTCTGTAATATGAATCGGCGTGACCGCGATCATATGGTGATCCATGTGAATCATCGTATTTTTCACTTCTACCCTCCTGAAATATTTCAGTTTCATTGTAATCAGACAACTTACCTATTGGGTAACGTTCGCCCGTCTCAGCGTTGTATTTAATGATTATTTTGCCATCATCACTATCACCTATAAAATAATGTACATCATCATCAGCTAAACTATAATACAATGGTCTGTCATAATCGTCAAATTCTCTTTGAACAACTTTTTCACCACTTGCGGATTCGATCGCGGCTTTTTCGAAATCGAAATTGCTTTCCATTTCCTCACCACCTCTTTCGGAATTATAGTTAAAAATATCATCGGTGTATGCATTTGGATTATCCACCTTTGATAGATCAATTTCTTCATTAAGACCCATTATTTTGCGGAGTCTCGCAATTTCTTCATTTAATGTATTCTTTTTCATAAAAAAAACAATTTATTGATAAATAGTTTGTCAAATCCAAAAATATTTATGAACATGGTAAAACTTTTTGAGAGAATACATATCCCATTGTGGATCGCAAAGGATATGTTCTGGATGTTGGGCCAGGGCGAACTCTCATTGGCTTTCGCGATACCAACAATAATATTATCAACAATGCTCATCACAATAAAACAGGGGTCTGAGAGATGGCTCGAGATGATGATGGCCTTTTGGTTATCAGCCAATACCTTATGGATGTCCCACGAGCTTTTTCATACGGACACAAAAGAAATTGCATTAACCTGTTTTTTATTTGGCATTTTAACAATTCCAATCTATTTATTAAAGATAAAAGAAGAATAAATGCAAGAACTGGATAAGCTCATAGAGATGATGGGAAAGATTAACGAAGATTTAATCGTTGAATCTTATGAGGTCATCAATGAGAAAAAGAAGAAAGCGGATCGCTGTCTTAGGATTGCGAGAAGAAAATACGACAAACCATCAGCGTACAGATCTGGTGCGATTGTTCAATGCAGACGTGGGAAGATTTGGAAGGGGTTGAGCGAAAGTGATATTAACGAAGCTCCAGAGGATATCAAGGATCTTATTTATAAAGCGCATGATTCAATAACAAGAACAAAGGGCAAAGATTATGCGCCTGACGTTCACGAATTGCAGGCGTGGATCGACAATGAGTTGGATCAACAAACCGATGGCATGGATGAAGCGAAGAAGACCGATTTCTCAAAGGAGAAAAAGAGCGGACTTCACGGATGGTTTTCAAGAAGAGGTGGTGGCGGAAGCAAAGGATGGGTTGATTGCAACACATGCAGAAAAGTTGATGGAAAGAAAAAATGCAAGGCCTGTGGAAGACAGAAGGGTGAGGTGAGAGCCAAGTACCCATCATGCAGACCAACACCAGCATCTTGCGGAACACCAGGAAAGGGAAAATCTTGGGGCAAGACAAAGGAAGAAGGTTACAGCTTGAATGAAGAGAAGGAAATGAAGAGAGTTGCTTTGCTTTTCATTGTGATTGACAACGAAGCGTTGTTGTTCAAGAGAAGCGAAGATGAAACAACAAATCCAGGAAAATACGGAATGCTTGGTGGTGGTATTGAAAAGAATGAAACGCCAGAGGAAGCAATCGTGAGAGAGATCAGAGAAGAAGCTGGTGTTGAGTTGAAATCATTCAAACCACTTAAGAAATATATCTATGATGGGAATGTGGAATTAAACGTGTTCTACACAAACGAATTTCCAATTGATGATGTTGTGCTTGATAAGAACGAACACACATCATACAAATATTTCACAATGGAACAGTTGATGGATATGGATCCAAAGGATATGATTGGTTCAAACAAAGAAATCGCGAAGGATTACAACGAGATCGCAAACAAGAAAAAGAAATTGGAAGAAGAATTGGACAGAATAAAAGCGACAATGAGAATTCTTAACTAATAACACATCATGCAAGTAAAGGTAGTAGAAAAAAACGAATCTGGAAACCCAGTTAATGAATCAATGGTTGATGTAACAATTAATGAGACAACCACCGTTGCGGATGTTAAATCTCAAATTAATGAAACGATCGCACCTGGTTTCACAGAGTTATCGTTTACAATGGACGGAGATCTTTTTCAAGATCAAGACTTAATTGGCTCACATCAAGCCATAAAATACTGCGTTAGATATTAAACTAACCTTCACAAAGACAAACGCTACCCTCACATTCGGGACAGCAAGTTCCTGGTTCAACCACGGGGTAAAAACATTAAAGACGATATTTATTATACAGAAGATGGATCGACTAGTTCGATCCTTTTTCGTTTATATTCTTTTCCACATTCTGTTTCATTCCACGAACCATCTTCAGAAGGCCAGAGTTATCCGTCTTCACAATGGTTGTGACCTGAGGTTCGGGTTCACGTTGAACCATCATGGCTGATACCTCACCATCTCCAGAACCAGAGTTCCCAGATTCCATTCGAAGAGTTCTCTCGAAACGAACTGGCGAGCTTGTTGAGGTTGAAACAACTTTATTATGTGTCTTTTGAGCTTCACTCTCCATGTTGGTCAACATATCAAGAATTTCTTTCTCACGAGATATGAATCTGTCCGTGCAAACGGTCTGATTGTTGATAACTATCTCATTGAGTTCGTTCACCCTGTCGCTGAGACTCTTTATCATCACCTTCTGATTCTCCACCTTAATTTTTAATTCTTCGTTATCCTGGGTAAGACCCTCGATAAGCTTCGGCCCGATTGATATAACCACAATGGACAATAATACGATACCAAGAGCAGCAAGACGCTGTTTCATGGAGATCTTTGAAATGATTTCTGAGATATACTTAAACATGTCTGAATTGTTTAAATATAAATATAAGTGTTTACAGTAAACAGTTTACTGTAAACTAAATTAAAACGGAATTAAAATAATCGGGGAAGGATTACCATAATGTGTCACCATCCATCGGAGGGTGTTCGGAATAAAGGGTTTGTGAAAAACGGAGGGTTATGAATTATATTCCAACGGTTGGTGAGTCCGTGTTCTCACTTAAACCATAATGTTTCTCAACCAAAGTTTCAAAGTAATTTAAAAGTCCTTCTTTACCAATACCACTTTCTTTGGCTTTCGCAATGAAGTCATCAGCACTAGCACCAATTCCACCTTGAATCCAGTCCACATCAGCAGCTGTGATAATTTTTTCATTGATTGGTTCCTCATTCGTTCTATTTAAAAAACTATTTAATTTTCCATTACTATAAGTTAAGCCAAGTTCTTTGGTTAACTTTTCAAGTACTCTGACCACTTGAGTTTTATATGGGTCTGAATAAGCTCTAACAAAAGATCCAGAACCACGATTAAACATGAAACCGTATATTCTTTGATCTATTTGATTAATCACATATTTTTTCTTCTCTTCTGGTTCTGTTGGTATTGACCCAGTATATTTTTGGTCTGACTCAACAAAATCAGTTACCAGTTTATTAAAAGCTTCCACAAATTCTTTTGCTTTTATTGGATTCTCTTGCCAAGAATCATCACGAGCGCTATTATTAATTGATAAACCTTTAATTATTGGCTCCATACGTCCAAAGCCATCATCAATTATTTTAACGGAATCAACGAACTCGTTTAGATTCTCATTAAGGCCCATCATCTGGCGTATTCTTAAAACTTCTTCATTTAAGGTATTCTTCATGGTAAAATCAATTAATATACTATAAATATCTGAAAAATAGATAAAAAAATACCCCCAGAAATTTTTTTGAGAAAACGATTTGAAAATAAAACAAGGGTCACTTTTTAGTTTATGTTTTTTTTATTACTTTTGTTTTATGATATTACAGAACACAAATACCGAGGATAAGCTTTCATATTGCAAGGAAGCATCGGATGTACAAGAACCAGCGTTTGTTGAGTTCATAAATGGATTGAATGGATTGGTCACATTGAGGATTAATCCAGATAAGGAATTTGATCCATACACACACGATTTGATTGTGAATGGAGCCCCAGGAGATCTTAAGACGCAAGACACACCATTCTTTAAATCTGAGACGCTTTACGATATCGATCCTCAGTGGGCCATCACATATAACCATAAGGATTACCTGAGGTACAAGAAGAAGTACACAAGCGTTGGAAAGAACGTTGTGTTGTTCTTTGACGTAACAAGAAAGGATGAGGTTAAATACGATGTGAAGACATTCCCCATGAGGGCCATCTTTTACACAAAGGCATCAGACATTGAGAGGATGATTGAGAACAAAGAGGTTCCCCTTCATGAGTACCTTAACAGAAAGAATGACGACCAGGGAAACGCAAAGAGCAGTTATGTGATCGATGTCAGACGCTTTAACATGATATACTATTCAGGAAAAGGATTCAGGTTGAAAATCTGAGAAAAAAAAATTCCCCAGAAATTTTTTGAAAAAATGATTCCCCACAGAACAAGGGTCGATTTTCCAGAAAAAACCACCCCCAGAAATTTTTTTCAGAAATACTTCATTTAGATATTTGAGCCCCCCTTTGACCCCCATAAACGGGGGGTAGGGAGGGGGATACGGGAGGGGGGAGGGTGTACCACCCCCTATACTGCTATTTTCTTTTAATGTGCAAGTCATTTAATAAAAAAGTTATCCACACTTGTGATGTGGATAACATTATTTGTTTATGTGGTTAAAGGTTATCCGAAGATAACCTTTCCCCCACACTTGATATTCTCAATACCCTCAACCTTGATAGTACGGATAACAACATCGTTATCCAAACCTTGATTGACTGCCTTGCTTGGTGTTTGTTTGAACTGCTTGATAACCTCAACTTGTTCAGCGTTTGCCTCAACCCCGTCAACGAAGTATTTAAGCGTTTTAGAAAACCTACAAGCGAACTTTAAGTACTCACACGATAGGTCGCTTTTCTTTGCTACGATTGACCCGTTAAAGCCGTCATTTACGGGTGTAAACCAATTTTCTTTGGCTACGAAGTTAGCCTCTTTACCCTCACGAATACGGGCGTTATTCACCATATTTTGATAGTTAGCGTTTAACAACATATTGTAGTCAACTAACTTGGTGATAACGGCACTACGCAAAGGGTTGCCCGTTTTTAACATTTTTTGTTCAACCACTGCTAATACTTGAGCGAATGTTGCACTGCCTCCGTCATTGATAAGGCTTGCGATTACTTGTGATTTTTTGTTTTGCATATCTGTTTGTTTTTTGATTATGATACAAATGTAAGTGTAATTTTTTTAACCTGCAAATTTTAACGCAAAATTTTTTATCTTTTTTTTGTTTAACTTTTCGGGCAAAACATTAAACACAAAAAGTATCGTGTAGGTTGGAGTATACTCTCCCGACTTGTTCAGCCCGCCCGTTGTCTTTAACAACAATACAAAGGTAAATGAAATAAATTTAACTTGCAAACTTTAACACAAATTTCTTTGTTTTTTTTTTGACTCATTTTAAGCCGTTTTAAGACACTTTAACAACTAAACCATACGAACATATACCTTTGTTCCTTTCGTTTAATCTAAGCATAAAAAAAGGGGCGATTTGCCCCTTTCTTTGTTTCTTGTTTACCTTACCAAACCAAAACCGCTGGGTCTTCCGTTTGGGCGATTTGTTCCGCCTTTGTTTTTAACTCGGTCATTTGAGCGATTAAAACGTCATAGGTCGGTCTTTGGTTTGTTTTGTAACCCAAAATTCTTTTGGCACAATCCCTCGCTGAAATTCGGCTCATTTTCATTCCTGTTTTTTTCTCGAACTCTAAACCACGAAGGCATACTACGATTTGAAAAAGTGATGTTGTTGTCATTGTTTGTTTGATTTGTTGATGCAAAGATAAGTGTAATAAATTTAACTTGCAAATTTTAAGATAAAAAAAAAGGGGAATTTCTTCCCCTTTGTTTGCATTAGCACTTTTGTTTACATTAGCACAGCCATGATTAACAAAGCACCGCAAAAAAGCGTTAAGACGAATAGAATACTCATTGTTTGTTTTGATTTGTTGATACAAAGATATGTTAAATTTATTTCATTTGCAAGTTTTAACATAAAAAAAAGGGAACTTTTTTGTTCCCTTTCTTTTGATCCACAACCTTATTCTTTTAATATGAACAACCTTTTGATTTAACAAAGGGAATAAAAACCCCGAAGTTTGCACTAACTTGTTTTTGTGTGTTTATATCAACCCTAACCCAACCAACATAATAGTTAAGATACAAACCCCCAACCAAAGTGTTTATGTTCTTACGGCAACTTAAAACGCTGAACTCCCCGACACTTGTTTTTGTGTAGTTTGTGAATGTTTCTCTTTGATTAAAGTTTAACCCTGCGTGAACTCCAACCCGAACTGCGTTATCGTTGTTCAATACTTTACCAACCAACAACTTTGTGTTTGTTTCTTTTGTTGATATGTTTCTAACCTCGTAATTGTTGTATTGTGGGTGTTGTTCGGGTGCAACATAATCATATTGAAACAAAGGTGCTTGTTCCCCTTGTTTGATACAACCATAAGAAACTGAACCATAGTAACCCCAATTGTTTGCGTCAACCCCCAGGGTTATATCGTTTAACTTTGTGTTTGTTCCTACCAACATTTGTCCGTTTGCAACCATTGAAGAAACTCCGAGTGCGATTGAGAAAATTAACTTTTTCATTTGTTTTGTTTGATTTGATAACACAAAGATATATTAAATTTATTTCATTTGCAAATTTTAACATAAAAAAAGGGGACTTTTTTTGTCCCCCTTTTTGTTCGGTTAATCTAACTTGTTGCTGACAAATGAACCGACAACAACAAGAATTAAAGCTATTAATAGTCCCATAGTTATATTTTCTCCGCAAAATAATTTACAACATCGGGAATGTATTTTTTGTAGTACGGCTGATTTTCCATGCACCACTTTTTAACCTCTTCTTTTGTTGTGAAACCTTTGTTACCCCAACTTGAAGCGTTTGATTGAATTTGATTGAATGTTGGCTCCAAGTCGTTGATGAAGTCGCGAACTGTCCAACCCTCCCAAATGTGTTTGTCTAAATTTACTTTTGCCATTGTTTGTTTGATTTGTTGATGCAAAGATAAATGAAATAAATTTAATGTGCAAATAAAAAAGGGGACTTTTTTTGTCCCCTCTTTTAACATTTTTATCCTACACAAACGCTAAACCGATAGCGATACCAACAACCCATAAAATTAGTAATGTACCAACCATTACCTTTTCACTTGTTTTGATTTTTTGTACTGAAGCGTTCATACTCTTTTTGTTTTTGATTATGATACAAAGGTAAACGAAATAAATTTAACTTGCAAATAAAAAAGGGGAATTTCTTCCCCTTTCTTTTTTAGTTATAAGCATCGCAAGTGTGGTGCTTGTGTCTTTCAGGTTTAATCGGTGCATAGTGTGTTTTGTACGCATCGCACTGAACATACTTTGTGCGTTTCTTATGTTTCTTTAACTTGATACCATCGTTTGCAAAACTTGTTCCCGTTGCCATAACTGAAACCAACAATAAAATAAATAACTTTTTCATAAGGTTTGTTTTTGATTATGATGTAAAAGTATATAGATTAAATTTAATGTGCAAATTTTTTGCAAAAAAAAAAGGAAGAAATTTCTTTCTTCCAATTTTCGTATCAAATCAAACTTAATCTTTCGTTACTTGCATTGTCTTTTCAAGCAACAATATCTTTGGTACAATGTACTCAACATATTCGGGTGTGAGTTGTTTGTTGTATATCTCCATAACAAAATCAACCGAAGGTGTTGCACCATAAAATGTTCCCAGCAAAACATTTGTTTCTTTGTGTCTTATTTCGGTGTAACTTTCCTTTGTGGTTTTCGCCACTTTAAGGTCAAAGACACAACAAAATTCGGGGTCGGACTGCAAAGCGTTTAGTTTGGCTATATCCGTTTCGTTTGTGTAGTGAACCTCCAACACAAGTTTGGGTTCTTTCGGGTCTGTACTCGCTTTAACTCCAACAAAGGTAGTTAAGCAAATGAGTGTTAAAAGTATTTGTTTCATATTGCAAATATAAACATTTTATTTTTAATATGCAAATTAAACTCTCCCCTCAATGATTGCCGCCAACCAAAGTGATGCGTAAAGAAACGCAAACATAAAAATCATAAAGGCGACTGAACCATAAAACTCCAAAGGTTCTTCCTTGCGAAAATCATTCAGCGTGATGAACATTTCTTTAATGTCTTTCATTGTTTGTTTGTTTTTGTTGATACAAAGATAAGTGAAATAAATTTAACTCGCAAATTTTAATTCAAAAAAAAAGGGGAAATTTCTTTCCCCAATTAAATGCATTTTGCCTTTTTCTGTTTATTGGCGAATTACAAAAGACAAACGTCATCCGCTCTCACCCACCTTATAAATCCTTCCCGTGCACGAAACAAGAAACTGGGGCGGGGTTGTTTCTACTTGTTATTTAATACAAAGATAAGTGAAATAAATTTAATGTGCAAGTTTTTTACCAAGTGAAATCATTTTTATTCGCATTCAAAGAAAGGAATAAAATGAATAGAAACAATAAACCTGTTCCGAAGAAGAATGCAAACTCTTCGTTCTTGATGTAACCCTTTGATTGCAGGGCAAGTCCAACGCTTATTCCAATGGTTATCAAACCAAGGATTGAAAGCACGAATGGGATAACTTTAACTTTTTTCATATTTGTTTGTTTTGATAGTTCAAAGATAAACGAAATAAATTTAACTTGCAAACTTTTGTTTAAGTTTTTTTCGGTCATAAACCTTACCCGAAGGTTTGCTCCTTGTTATCATATTCCTACGAATGATTTGAGCAATGTGCCTTTCGGATAAACCTTGTTTCCAATCTTGTGTTTCGTTTTTCATAACACAAAGATAAATAAAATAAATTTAATGTGCAAATTATTCTTCTTCGGCTCTTAACCAAAATATCGGTAAACCTGGGTGTAGTTCGCCAAACTTTTCAGCACCTTTCTCCTCAGCATCTTTCTTATTGTTTGCTTGAACACTCAACCCATATTTTTGGTGGTCATCCCCTTGTTCTCTTCCGTAATGGTCATCGGGATCGATTGACATTATTGTTATGTAGTAATTTTTCATAACACAAAGATAAGTGTGATAAATTTAATGTGCAAGTTTTTTGTTTCTTTCTCTACAAAATCTACAATTCCCTTTGTGGCAAATGGATTCACCCATATAAACATAAGAAGTGATATATTCACAACTATCAATCACGATTGAAGTGTAACCACCCTTAAACTTTTTTTCATCTTTCATATCTTCGGGGTTTTGACAACCACAAAAGATAAGTGTCAGTAGCGTTACGATAACTATTGTTTTTTTCATTTGTTTTGTTGATGCAAAGATAAACGAAATAAATTTAACTTGCAAACTTTGTTTCAATTTTTTTATCCCCAACAAAGTTATACCCAGAGTTAAACCACCATAGGGCCAAACGGATTGACCAATAAACGCTTCGTTTTTGTTTCCTTCCATTCAGATAACATTCCCACGCTTTCCGAATTCTAAACTTGTTTATTCGCATAATTCAACCTCAATGATTTCACAATAGTTTTCCAACTCGTCTAACGGAATTCTACCATAGTTCGTTGATGAATAATAACCTTGAAACTCGTAACGCTTCTTCCATTCAGTCAAGGCGTTCTTTGCTTCCTCAACACTATTGTAGGTGTCGCTGAAATGAATGCTAAACCCATCGGGACTTAACACATCGTATTGCTTGTTTGATTTCATAGTTCAAAGATAAGTGAAATAAATTTAACTTGCAAATTTTAATACAAAAAAAAGGGGCAGATTTCTCCGCCCACCTTTTTCAAATATGAAAACAAATCAAGTTCTATGAAAAGTAAGGTTGTATAACCTCGTTGTCGCTTAAATTAGCTCTCATCTTTGCATACGCTTCCGCTTCTTTATCATCTTTGTTATAGATGAAATCAACATTGCTTGAAGCGATTGCAAATTGTCCGTTCGCAATACCCCAAAAGTAATAACGAACATTATCATTCACATCAACTGCATTCAATGCCCTCTCGCAAACCTCGTTCAGTTCGGGGAATAATTTAACGCTTCCCGTGATACTTGAAACGATTGCAAGTTTCATACTGCCGTTGGCGAATTCATCAGCGACCTTGTTCTCGCCAATGTTTCTTAAACCCTCAATAAGGATTTGTTTGTAGCTACCCGAAGGTGCTTTTGGAAATGGATTACTCATATTGTTTTGTTTTTGATACAGCAAAGATAAGTGTAATAAATTTAACTCGCAAGTATTTTTTTAATTTCTTTTAATCGATCCAAAACTTTATCCATTTCTTTTGAAATCTTTGTGTGGGTTCTATGTTTGCTATTAGGTTCCCACAACTCGGACAAAGTTTTATATCGTTCTTTGAGCCGTATCTCCTCAACAATCAATACCGAATGTTCCATTGTTAATTCAGTATTGATTGGTAAGGGATTGGAAATTCCAAGAAAGGTGCGTCAAGCCATTTGTCAATTTTGATTGTCTTGTCGGTAACCTTTTCCTTTCGGTAAACCTTTACGCAAGTTTCCAAGTTTTCATCAGCGAATATGGTTTCGGTGCTTTCATCATCATTTGTGCGAAATACCTCGTACCAAGTTTTTGTGTTTTCCATTTTTTCTTTTTCCTAATTTGTGAGTGCAAAGGTATGTATAATAAATTTAACCCACAAGTTTTCAACATATCTTTTACCAAGTTTTTGGATATTTGTCCAATGTTTCTTGCGGATATAAAACTTCGTTTCCGTTGTTCAAAACATCTTCCCACCAACGAATACCAATCTGCAATCGTGGTACTGCGAACTTCATAACATCTTCATCGTGGACACGAAAGAACAAATCGTTTCTTCCACCTGTTCCTTCTTCGCCAGGTGTTGGTAAAGTTAAAACTTCTTCGCAATAAACTCCGCGAACATTAAACTCTTCTTTGAGCCAATTTTCAAAATCTTTGGCACAACTCTTCCCAACAATTGTTCCGTGCCAAACACATACTTGATTAAAATTTTCCATTTGTTTTGTTTTTTGATATTGCAAATGTAAGTGTAATAAATTTAATGTGCAAATAAAAAGGGGAATTTCTTCCCCTTTCTTTATCCACAATTAGCGGTCAAAGTATGTTTCTTTGATACCTTGTTTCTTTTCCATTGACTGCGACATAAGGTACATTGTTTCCCCCATTGGTTTATCGTGGTGAGAAATAACAACTTCAATGATACCCTTGTTGTCAGTCGGGTGAAACAACATTGTAAACTCCCCAGTGTTCGGTGCAAGTTTACGGATTAAAGTTTCTGCACTCTCCGTTTCAAATTCGGTGTACCCCGCAACATTTCTCCAAGTCAAAGAAAGTCCGTAACAAAAGAATTTCTTTGTACGCATTTTCTTCATCATTGTTTTTACTTCGTACACAAAATCTTCCCAATAGAATTGTGCTTCCATTTCATCTTCAACTTCGGGCATATCCCAACCTGCGATTACCCTTTTTGTTTCTTTGATTAAAGTTTCCATTTGCTTGTTTGTTTTTGTTGATACAAAGATAAGTGAAATAAATTTAACTTGCAAATTTTAACACAAAAAAAAAGGGCGGATTTCTCCACCCCCTTTTTAATCGGAAAGAATTAAAGTTTATAGAATGTTATGACACACTTATTTTTTTTGTTGTCAATATCGGGTGCTGAACTATTATATTTGTTACCCTTTGGTTGCCACTTTTCGTAGTAGTAGTGTATGTAGTTTTTAACCAACTCAATATCACTCTCTGCTAAATGTTTTGTGAATGTAGCCACCAATGTTCCGTTACTTGCGTTCCTTGAAATTGTCATTTCTTCGGAAATGTTTGTTGGTAAAGTAAGTTTGTTTTGTGCCAACTTTGAGCAAGTTTCAAGGGTGTCAATAACATCAACCTTGTTGTTTGTTTGTGCCTTTGCGGTTGTTACTCCGAACAACACAACTGCGATAAAGAATACTTTTTTCATCTTGTTTGTTTTTGATTATGATACAAAGATAAGTGTAATAAATTTAACTTGCAAATTTTAACTCAAAAATCTTCGGTTGAAAAATCAATGTTAAGTTCGCTAACCATTTGTATTGTTTCAAACTCCGTTTTAAGTTCATTAACTTCTTCGTTGATAAGACACATCTCAAAGTCCAGTGCGTGTACTTTCATAAGACAAAGAATAGGGTGTATGTGTCCGTTCTCCAACTTAAACATCAATGTTGTTTTCTCACCCAAAATTTCCGTTGCTCGGTCATTAAACTTAACCAACTTACTCTTTAACTCCATTAAACGAATGTCCGTTTGTTTGATTGCCATTTTGTTTGTTTTTGTTGATACAAAGATAAATGAAATAAATTTAACTTGCAAGTTTTCGGGATCGAAGTTATCCACATTGTTATAAACAAAAAAGGGTGAGAATTTCTTCCCACCCAATCATCAAATAAACAAACAAGCAATTTAACAAAATAGCGACACTTCCATACTTTGAAGTTTTTTGATAAACTTCTTTTCATCGGTATCAACCATAAGTTTAATCGTTGGATTGATACTTTGGGCGTAACTCCATTTCTGCTTTAACGCCTCAAAATAATTTCTTGCGGTTTTCAGTTGGTAAATGTTATTACAACTGCGTAACACTCTAAACGCTCTATCTCGTTCATCGTGGTACTCTCTTGCGAAGTCGGTTACTTTTAACATATTTGTTTTGTTTTTGATAGGACAAATATAAGTGTAATAAATTTAACTTGCAAGTTTTTTAGTTAAATTGTGCAGCCCATCGGTCGCAAGTGGCTTTGTCCACCCAAATAACCATTGCTTCCAATTCCTCTTTCGTTGTGATTGGCTCGGCACTTTCGCCATCATCGTCAGTACCTTGTAAGATAGCGTTTCCTACAATAGGGTATTGCCAGTCCGCCATCATAAACCCACCCTCAAACGGATGATACAACCCCTCATCATCGGTGTAGATTGTGTCGTTGTTCTCGAATGTTACAGGACAAGCGAAAATGTCGCAACCATTACCAATAGCGGGTGCAATGTCTTTCCAATCGTTAATTTCAATTTCTTCGATTTTGCGGTCAGCGGTGTTAATCTTAAATGCTTTCATATCGTTTTGTTTTGTTGATACAAAGATAAATGTAATTTATTTAACCTGCAAATTTTCTCTCATTTTTTTTGCAAAGTTTTCAGCGCTTTCTTTGCTATGAAACCAATAGTTAGACAAGTCCTTACCTCTATAAGGTTTTAAGGTCTTGTGGCTTATCACTTGCCCTCGTTCATTGGTAACATAATAGTATGTCGCACACATTGGCATACCACTCGGTGTGCTTTTACCCTTACGGGGTATGTATTGATTTGATTGTACTTGAAACATAATGCAAATATAAATGAAATAAATTTAACTTGCAAATGGTTTCCAACTTAATGACTCATCGGTTGAAAGGTCGCAGGCAATTTCAATGTTGTTCAAATGTGTCCAACACTCATCAGCCATTCCCGTTGGTTGTTCAAATTGTTTTGCCAACCCGTTCTCGTGGATAAACTTTCGGATAACATCTAAGTCATCTTTAACCATTGCAAGGCGGTGCTTTAATTGATCGATTTCGTTTTCCATATCACAAAGATAAACGAAATAAATTTAATGTGCAAATTAATCAACAACTCCGTTCCCGTAGTAAAGGTCAAACGATTTCTTTTTATAGTCATCGGACTTTAACCACGCTTGGTACTTTTGTTCCCACTCGTTGTCTTGAAACTTGTAATAACTCCCGTTGCAATATCTTAAACGATTGTTCAGTTTATAGAATTGTTCAAACAAACCTATCTCGGTTATGTCCGCAATGTCCTTTGTACTGGTAATAACTGATGTTTTATCAAGGTAACAAAAACCCGTTTCGGTTACAACCGTTTCGTTTCTTGGGTTCCAATAGTTCAATGTCGCTTTGTGCATATCGTTTGATTTGTTGGTACAAAAATAAGTGTAAAAAAGTTTATGTGCAAACTAAACAATGCCCATCATATTCTTTAAGTTCGGCTTCCGTTGGTTTAATACATTCGTGATACCAAACATTACCAAAACCCGTTTCAATTAAAATGTGATTATGGGTAACAATAAAGGATAAAACATTTGATACCCTTGTAAAATTACCGATTGTGTGTTTAACTGGTACACCAACACCCAACCAACCAAATTCGGTGGCTAACTTTGTTAAGTGCCAATCAACCCAATCTTTTGTCTTAAAATAGGTTGTAACATTGGTGCTGTCTTGCCATTGTCTAAACAACTTAAAATAAAGTTCTTCGTTCATATCTTGTTTTGTTGGTACAAAGGTAAATGAAATAAATTTAACTTGCAAACTTTATCACAAAAAAAAGATAAAAAAAACTTACATTAAAGTTTGCACATTAAAAAAAATACATTTACCTTTGTATTGTCCAATTAAGGAAGGGCGGGCACTCAAAAGGTGGCTGGGGTGTTCTAAGGGAACCTGCCCTTTACTCTCGTATTATGTTAAATAAAAAAAAGGGGATTGCTCCCCTTTTCTCGTTTCGGCTTTCTCGGTTACTTGAAAGCGATTACATTCTTGTTGGCTCTCACTTCCTTAATGCCCTCAATTTTGATTGTGCGGAAGATTACTTCATCTGCAACACCTTGATTTGCGGCACTTGAAACTCGCTTAAAGTTCTTAATGATTTCCACTTCTTCTGCGGTGGCTTCTCTGCCATCAACAAAGTATTGCAACACTTCTGCACTTTCAACAATGCCCGACAAATACATTTTGTCTTGTGCTTTCTTGCTTCTTACGATTGCACCATTCTTGCTATCGTAAACTTTCTCGTGCCAATTACTTTTGGCTTGAAAATCGGCTTCTTTGCCCTCACGAACACGCTGATTGTTTACCGCATTTTGGTACACAGCATTAAGCAAAAACTTGTAGTTTACAAGTTTGGTAACATTCGCCTTACGCAAAGGATTACCTGTTTTTACCATGTCTTGTTCAACATTGGCAATGATTGTTGCGAAGGTGGCACTTCCGCCATCGTTAATCGCATTGAAGATGATTTGTTCTTTGTTCATATTGTATCGTTTTTTGATGATGCAAATATAAGTGCAATAAATTTAACTTGCAAATTTTATCGCAAAAAAAATAAAATTATTCTTCAAGCAATTCCACAACCTCAAATTCCTTTTCCTCAATCATCCTCAACAAACAAATAAGTTGGTCGGTTGAAAGGTCTTGCAAGGAAATAGTGTCCATATCGTGTCCACTATCAATAAACACTCGTTCATCAAGTGTAACCCCACCAATAACCTCGTTCATTTGGTCATCAATGTAGTTAAAGATAATACCACTATGCAGGTTTATCTCTTGTGCGTTGTTGCATATCATTTCGGTCTTAATATCCTCAATGATTTCCTTTCGTTGCAATTCAATGCGAAGATTGTGTCGGTATGATTTATCTTTGTTCATAGGTTTGTTTTTGATGATGCAAATATAAGTGCAATAAATTTAACTCGCAAGTTAAACTTCGATTTCACCACTTTTTATTTTCTCGTCAATCAGTTGTTCATACTCGGTTTGTATTTCCTTTGAACACTGGCTAACTTGGATCGCGACAAACTCACCATAAGGTAAACCCTCAAGTGCGTCATCAACGCTTCCCGCAAAAAACAATTTGCTATCGGACTTCCAACGCAAGGGTTGGTCTGTTCCTCTTTCAAACACCAAATAGGTGTTTTCCTTTTTGTATATGTTGTTCATACGCTTGGCGTTCTTCTTTGATTTTTATGAGAGTATTCAACTTGTTCTTTGCACATTCAATCGCTTCTTTCTTCGCACCCTTGTATTCAATAACCCACATTAAGTTTGCTTCTTCTTGGTGAAAGTTATTTGAACTCAAATTTCGCAACCAATAGTCATAGTTTGAATACATACTCATAGCGTTATAGTTTAGTTAATATACGAAAGATAAGGGCAATAAAATGTAGTGCTATTACCAACACTCCAAATATCACAACAAAGTAATAAAAGTAATCGTGTGCTGTCCTTTTCAATTTCATAATACAAAGATAAGTGAATTAAATTTAATGTGCAAATTTACAAGTGAGTAACTTGTCCACAATTTAAGCATTCAATATAAGGTTTTCCACCTTGTGCAACAATAACACTTTCATTGGGAAACAACCACCATTCATTCTCACCACATTGTTCACATTGTGCATTCTCACTCCCCATTCTCTCGGTCATTGTCATTTGTTCCTTTCCTTTCAAATGTGGGTACACCAGGTCAAGTACATTTCCATTCACTTCTTGAAGGACTGCTTGATAAAATTTCGGTTTGCTCATACTCGTTTTGTTTTTGATAGTTCAAAGATAAATGAAATAAATTTAACTTGCAAATAAAAAGGGGACTTTCGCCCCCTTTTTTTATCCACAATTTTATGGTTTAATCATCACTATCACTATACTCGTAAACCTCACAATCAACATACAACTTCACATACAACTTGCCCTCTTGTTCAACAATCTCTAAACCATTCTCGCCCTCATCTTCTGCCGTATTGTAGTTTACGCTATCATCAGTAATTTCGCCCTTGTGTTCGGGTGTCCAATCGTTTGCACAATCTTGGAATTTATCGTGCAACTCCTTAATCATTTCTTCGTTTTCTTCGGTAAGAATGAAATCTTTTTTGTAATCAGTACCCACTCCGTTCCAATTAGTGTGCGACATACCACCAATGTATTCAGTTAGAAAGTCGGCTTCTTCCTTTGTAACCTCACAAAGTGTTTCGCCACTATACCTTTCGCACCACTCCGATTGAGCCGATTTTGTATAAATGAAATCATCTTCTTCATCACTCAATTCAATATGGACAATACCATTCTCGCCCATATAGTGTCCGTCAGACGCTTCATAAAACTGAACTCGGTTGTAAACCTCGTTGTCAAAGTAGTCGGTTAAACCACTTTCATCTGTGGCAAATGCAAATTCCACAACCTCGCCCTTTTCATCGTGGAATAAAAGGTTTGTGTCATTCATACTATCGCCACCACAACTAAAATGAAATTCAGCGTAAGCGATTTTTTGGGCTTTCCATTTTTCAATAATTTCTTGCATATCGTTTTTGTTTTTGATTGGTACAAAGATAAGTGTAATTTTTTTAATGTGCAAGTTCTTCGTTCTCTTTTCTTAATTTATCCAAGAAAACATTTGCAGTTTCAATACTTTCGGGGTTGTCCACCAACTTAACCCCATTGTGTATCCAATCGGGTAAATTAAAGTGTTTAAGATAGTCCTGTGCAGTCGGCACAAACTTCATACGGAAATCTTCCAAGATATGCAACATAGCAATATCAATCGTGTCCACACTTCTACCACTTGAATTGGTTATGTTGTAACCAAACACCTTTGGAATGATTGTGTAAGCAAACCAAGTATTGTGTGTTAATACCCTTGCTGAATTGTTGTTCATAGTCGCTTTCGGACTATCAATAAGTTCGTGGATAGCCAAGTAATCTTCCACTTTACCACCCCAACGCTTAACGCTGGATTTTGAATGAATTAACGGATTAGCCATATTGTTTTGTTTTTTGATATTGCAAATGTAAGTGTAATAAATTTAACTCGCAAATTTTAACACAAAAAAAGGGGGAAATTTCTTTCCACCCTCTTCTCTTTATCAAATAAACAAACAAATCCTCAATCCCAAATTCGGGTAACTTGTTGGCTGAATGGGTTGTACTCAACTTGTTTACCCATTTTCCAATCCCCTTTGTCCACTAACAAGGTTTTGTGTTCGTTACTCCACGCACCATTCGGTTTTTCGTGTTTCAGTTCACTATCCTCTTTTACAAGGACTTCGGGGAAATCGGTTTTCTCTTGCAAGTCCATAGCGAAACTTCCATAGAGTGTGTGTTGGTTTGTTCCCTCGCCCACCAACAAAGTGTGCTTTGTTAAACTCTTTTTCATATCATTTATGTTTTTGATTACGCAAATATAAGTATAATTTTTTTAATGTGCAAGTATTTTTTTAACTTTCTGCAACAAGTAATGTTTTGTACTCTTTCTCGGTCAAGTGTCTTGCACTACCCAAAGATTGATATTTACCCTTTGGTTTAATCATAATGCAATCCCCTTGTCGGATAATTTTCTCAATCTTACCCATTGGTATATCGGTTTGAATAGTCCACGCAATACATTGTATAGCGTTTACTTTCTTTTTGTCAAACTTCCACATATCCCCCAATTCGTTTGTGCGATATACGGACTGCAAATCAACCCAAATAAGATATTCTCTATCGGTGCTTGTATCTTTGCAACGGACATAATGACAACTTTCCATACCTCTACCACCATTCAAACCCTCGTTAAAATAACTGCCCTCAACCTCGTACAATTCATAAGTATCGTTAAACTTGTGTTCAACCAATTCGCCATTGGTATCAACCCAAGTGGTTGATTTTTTGAGTGTTTTTTTGGATAACAATTTTGGGTTTACATCAGCGACAATTTTGTCCAAACCCAAATGTAAAATACCAATTCGCCTTTGTTCAAGGTTTTTTAATTGTGCAATCTCTTTGAAAGACAAGGGAACAATATCGTTCCAAAAATCTTCAAGTTGTTCCATTGGACAATCTTCTTTGTGTTTCAGTTTAAGAACACGACACCCCAAGTCAAAGGGGAACTCTACATTGTTGATTACTAATTTCATATTGTTTCGTTTTTGATAGTGCAAATGTAAGTGTAATAAATTTAACTTGCAAGTATTCACAAAAAATAATTTCAAATACTTTTATTTTCTCTGGCGATCGGGTTAAAAAGAAAAAGGGGACTTTCGCCCCCTTTTATCTTGTTTAGAACTTTTAGTTATTCCAACAAGCGTTGAAAAATTCAAGGTAATCTTCCTTGCGACCATAGGTCTTGCCGTTAAAGTCGCGTTTCTTCATACCCCTTTTAATACATTCAATAAACTTGTTTTGGCTCTTGTAGTATTTCTCAACTCCCAAGTTACCCATAAAGTTAATCAACCCCGTTGTCGCATATTGACTGCGAACAAACCCCGTTGCATTGTAGAAGAAATCAATCGCATTGATACGCTTAATTGCTTCTTGCATATCAACAACTTTGAAACTCCCGTTTATGATTTGCTTCTTTGCCAAAGCGGTGGTTGAATTTGTGAGCAAAGCGGCAATCGTTGTGTGGGTGAGAGAGAAATCCTCCGTTAATTGACTAATAACTTTTACATCTTTGTTGAAATCCGACCAACCACGAATAAAGTCGGATATACCCCAATTACGAGAACTGCTATTTAATTTCGTTACAACAATCAACGCTTCCTTTTCGTCTTTCACCTCAATAAGTTTGCAACGAATAGGTAATTCAACACCCTTTAAGGCGGTGGTTAAATGTTGTCCATCAGCCACATTGTAAGACATACCGATTTTAACAACAACCACATCACGAAGAACTGCACCTAATTGTGTAACACTTGAAGCCATTTTTTGGACATGAGAAGGCGATACTTTTCGGTTAAACTTTAATAGTTTTAACAACTCATAATTAGTTGTTTCAACAATCGCAGGGTAACAAATTACATTACCATTCACATCATACTCAATCGTTTCTTTGAGTAAGGTTTTGAACGCAAAATTCCTTGAATTTTTACGCCCGATTTTCTCTGTTTTTTTCATAAAGAATTGTTTTTTGTTTTGTTGATGCAAATATGAATGTAATTTTTTTAACCTGCAAATTTTATCACAAAAAAATTTAAAAAAACTTTTCAAACCTGGTGGATCCCTACAAAAAGAAAGGGGCAATGTTTCCACCGCCCCCTATTGTTGTAATCAAAAAACGCAACAATATATTATTCTGTAAGGTCAAAAACGAACTCGGTATATCCTTTCGGTATTTTGTTTCCTACCGAAATTGAATGACGAGCCCAAACCCCAACTTGTCCTCTTTCATCCCCTCTAAAATCTCCACCACCTCGCCCGTTGCCCTCGCAAGTTAGCAAAGGTAAAGGGTGAATTGTGAACGGCCACTTTTTCCCGTTCTTATCTTCCCAATAATCGGTAACGGGTACTTTTGTCTTATCAACATACTGCTTTTTGGTATGGTTGATAATGTACTGATACCTCGAACGATTAACACGGGTAGGTGCGAGCTCGTTATCATCATCGCAAAGGTCGTAAAGATTAACCTCTCTAACTTTCCCCTCTTCGTCTTGGTGAGTTAAACCCTTTTCCCCGTCTGCATAATCACCCGCCCAAACTACACGGGCTTTGCTGAACTTTCCTCTCGGTGATAACAACTTTTCAAAGGTGTTCACAAAATCGTTACGCATCCACGAGTGCTCCATGAGTTTGAGCCCGTTGTTGTACTTGTGTGAATACATCCACCCTAAGACCGTTTCTTTTTCATCATCGCCCGTCTTTTCAGCGAGAATACAAGGTTTGTAATACTGTCCCATATCTGTTTTGATTTATGAATACAAAGGTAAGTGTAATTTTTTTAATGTGCAAATTTTA
>JACCDY010033028.1_pt1 | contig 48541 bp, 44 predicted proteins | sample 7446391 | NCBI WGS metagenome assembly JACCDY01 (sample SAMN15323451, study PRJNA562643) | freshwater metagenome | isolation source: river surface water | place: USA:Blue River Watershed | collected 2017-08-18
AAGGGTACGCACTGGCCTGGCCAGCGCATTCAGGTCACGCGCGCCCAGCAGCAGCTCGCGCTCCACCCAGGTGTCACTCAGCTCGATCAAGCGCAGACCCAGCGCCTGACCGAGCGGCTGCGCGGCGGCCACCGGCAACACCGCAATGCCCAGGCCGGCGGCCACCATCTGGCACATGGCATCGAAACTGCGCACATGGATGCGCAGGCGCAGCGGCTTGCTCAAGTGTCCGCTTTCGAGTTCAAGCCGCTGCGCCAATGAAGTGGACTGGGTCAGACTCACAAAGTCGTAATCCACCGCTTCGGCGAAAGCCACTTTTTTGCGTTTGGCCAGCGGATGCCCCGACGGCACCACCAGCACCAGCCGGTCGCGCCGATAGGACTGGGTCTGCAGGCCCAGTGCCGGCGTGCGATCGGCAAAGATGGCCAGGTCGGCGCGTCCGTCCAGCACAGCCATCACCACCTCACGACTGTCGGCCTCGTTGAGTTCGATGCGGATGCCCGGCTGCAAGCGGGAAAAGGCCGCCAGGTCGCCCGGCAGGAACTGCGTGATGGCCGAGGTGTTGGCCCACAGGCGTACCACGCCAATCAGGCCTTTGGCATGGTCCGACAAATCAGCACTCATCTGGTCCACATCGCCCAGGATGCGCTGCACATGCCGGTGCAGCACTTGGCCCGCCGGCGTGAGCTTGACGCCACGCGAATGCCGCTCCAGCAAGGGCACGCCAAATGTGGTTTCCAGATCGGCCATGCGCTTGCTCGCCGCACCAATGGCCAGCATGGCCAGCTCAGCCCCCTGGCTGATGCTGCCTGTGCGGGCCACCAGGTTGAACAGGGACAGCGAGACGAGATCGATCCGATGCAGATTCATGGTCCGGACAAGTTTATTACCGAAGCCTGTCGCTTCATGGAGACTGCCCCGACGCCCAGTTCATCGCCTGCGTTCGAACTGGAGGACCTCCAGGCGCTCAAAACCCTCGTCGAGACCGCCACCGCAGAGCAACTCATGCCGCGCTGTCAGACCAACAGTGAAATCGGCGCAGACACAGACCCCAAGACCAGCCCGTGCACACGGCTGGCCCCCGTATTACCTTCACAGCTGCCATGACTATTGCCTCTGGGCTATGCTGAAGGCCATCCCCACAACATGAAGACAAGCCATGCCCATCGACACTTTTGAAGCCTTCAAAGCGCGCAAACTGAGCGAAGGCTACGACGAGGTGCTGCTGCGTGAATGGAGCCCCGGCTTTGCCAATGAGCCCCACGAACACCCTTTTGACACCGATGCCGTGGTCGCTCAAGGCGAATACTGGCTCACCATGAATGGGCAAACCACCCATTTCAAAACGGGTGAAGTCTTCCAAGTCGCACGTGGCGTGACACACTCCGAAAGATACGGCGCAGAAGGCGCAGTGTTCTGGGCAGCGCGCAAGAACTGATCTTTGGCCGATCCCGTTTCATGTCCGTGACCACTGGGGCCTGAAGGACTTGTCAATTTTCCAATAGCCCGCCCCTGCTGCCACAACGCACGGCCGTCTGGAACGAGACATCGCCGAGATGCGACAACTCGTACACCGGGTTCAAAACGACGGCTCCTGGTCTGACCCTTTCAAATCCGGCCCTGATCAACGCATTCGGGCATCGAAGCAGCCAGCCGCACTGCCTGACCTGCAGGTCAACAGACACCGACCCGGCCATCAGTGGATCTACAACACCACTGCGGCGGCACCTTGAGCATGCAACCCCAACCACTGAAGATCCGTTGGCACATCCGGCCGGTGACCTATGAGCTGGACAGCGAAGGATTCCCGTTGATCAACTGACAAAAATGCAGGACCATGAACCTTCCACTTGAGCGGTGTGGCAGCTGCCTGCCTGGATCCGCTGGTGCCCGGGAACCATGCCTTCTTGAGCTAAGACTTCTGCTAAATTGATTGTCATTTCTGGTACGGAAGGATGGAAATGACGCTCAAACCAGCTCACCTGATCTGCGCAACGTTGCTGCTGATCATGGGCATCCCCAACGCTCAGCCCGTCCGCAAGGCCCTGGTAGAAGCGCAGATCAGTCGGCCTGATTCAGCGAAACCTGTCTACATTCGTGGCGCTTTGGACCGCGCACCCGAGAGCAACGCAAAGGTCCTGCTTTTCTACCGTGGCTACCCCGGCATCGCCAGAATCGATGGCTCGGATGGTCAGGTGAAATTTCTCAACGCCCAAGAGCATTTCGAAGAGATGCTCCCCGTCTTCCTCAATGCGGGGATTTCTACTGTCACACTGGACTGCCCATCCGACCAGCAAAGCGCTTGCCGCGACCCCTACAGATCCAGCCAGCAGCACGCGGATGATGTGAAGGCATTGATCCACGTGCTGCGCCAAATGGGATTCAACGAATTCCATTTGATGGGCCACAGCTATGGCGGTGTGAGCAGCCACTGGTTGTCTGTCCGCTTGGGTGATGACCTCAAGAGTGTGATCCATTCCGCGACGCAATCCGGTAGTCCTCCCCTTTTCAACTCTGACCTGGCCACGTCGATGAAAGACTTTCAGCACGCTGCGGTCAAGACCCCGGCTTTGTATCTCCATCACAAAGATGATCTGTGCCATCTGACACCGTACAGCTATGCCAAAGCGCACGCACAGGGCAACCGGCTGGTGACTGTTCTAGGAGGTGATCGCTCAGGACCGACCTGTGGAGCCGGCAGTTACCACGGCTACGTTGGACGGCGTGCTCAAGTCGCGGAAGCTTTGGTGAAGTGGATCAAGGACGGCGAAGTCCTGCCAATCGTCAAAGGCCCTTTGGACTGATCGGCTTTCAGAAAATTGCCCTGTTACCGTCAGGCAGAGCGGCGTAAGCAACACAAATCAGGGCAACTGCAATCATCCAGATCGCCGCATCATTCTGGATAAAAAGCAGCATTTACAGCCATACATCCGGCCGATTTCCCCTCCCCGGCGCAGGCGCACCGGGCCACGCCCCACCGGTGGAATACCGTCTGAAACAAGACCCCAACCTCTACTTATGACTGGTTCAGGAATTCGAGGGGCTTCACAAATAGTTGATTTGCAAATGAAAAAGGCCGTCAACTGTATGTTGTTGACGGCCTTTAAACTTGCATATGGTGGTGGATGGTTGACCACTCAGGAACTTTCTATTCGCACTCAATCATGCTAGCGGGTACTAGAGCGTGAATGCGAGGTAGAGACTAGCCCCATCAGATGAACAGATTTTACATCGCGGCACTGCATCAACTCACTTCAAATCCGGATTTGGAAATTGAACTCCAATCCACAAATCAAGTTATTCACACAGCGAGATCTTTTGTGACTCCAACCAGGAGGTCATGCGTCTTGGCAACGAGCTCATGATCACCAGCCATCTGCCCAATCTGATGCAATGCCAACAACGCGAAGAAACCGGCAGCCTGAATGATCTCGAGCACTTCTGCTGGTTCGTAATTAGGCTCGATTGAGCCAGCCTTCATTCTGCGAGTCACCTGCAGCATGCCTGCGTGTGTGTAACTGTTCATCGCCTTCCAGACCTTCTGATGAATGCCTGAAAGTACTTGGTCTGCAAATTCCGGATGGGCCTCAATGGCATCAATCAGCTCCCAGAACTCTTGTTTGATCTTGTCAGAGTCGGTGAATCGCTTAAGTTCCACCGGGGTTGCGCAAAGCCGCAGCCAAGTGCCCCGGACGAATGCCTCAAACTGCGCCCGAATCAATGCGAAGGCAGGCCCATAGATCCGAGCAGAAGCTAGGTGAACAATTCCGACTTGATATTCGATTGCCAAGTCAAACAAAGCGCCCGGAACTCTAATGCCATCCACGGTCTTGATTTCAAGACCATCTTGATGGTGCGCAATCCAGCCTCCAAGCTCGCGAGCATTTTGTAGGACAGGATCAAGGTCGGCCAAGGTTTTCATCGGAAAAGCACCTTTGGTTGCATACAATCAAAACACATTGTACACTACAGAGTAAATTTACTCAGTGGTATGCAAATGCCGTACAACCGCCCTCATCTGAAGACGCTCGAAGCTCGACTCGACGAACCTCCCAAGTTCATGATCGTTGTAGCCGGACCGCGTCAAATTGGCAAGTCGACCATGGTCCGCCAGGCTCTGGCCGGGCGCCCTTCAACCTTCGAAGCTACGGATCAGTCAGCCACAGTGACTGTTGACCCATTCAGTGACGCAGCCAGCACCATTCAGGGAGAGCCTGGGGCAAAAGCAACTGAGAAATGGATCGTCGACAAGTGGACACAAGCTCGCGCCAAAGCTCGGTCGCTGCCCTCGGGGCAATGCCATGTCCTGGCCATCGATGAGATTCAGAAGATTCCCAGATGGTCAGAAGTCGTCAAGGGGCTTTGGGACGCAGACCGGGCTGAGCAAGTTCCCTTGCACGTTGTGCTTCTGGGATCTTCGCCATGGCTTATGCAGAAGGGTCTGACTGAAAGCCTGGCTGGACGCTATGAGCCCATCCACATGTCGCACTGGTCATACAGCGAGATGCAGGAGGCCTTCGACTTTTCACTGGACGAGTACATCTATTTCGGTGGCTACCCAGGTGCAGCCAGTCTGATCCGCGATGAAACCCGCTGGAGACAGTACGTCCGTGATGCCCTGATCAAGCCGAACATTGAGAGCGACATCCTGCAGATGACCCGGGTCGAAAAGCCTGCGCTCTTGAAGAACCTGTTTGAGCTGGGCTGCGGAGCCTACTCTGGCCAACTGATCGCCTTGACGAAATTGCTCGGCCAGCTCCAGGATGCAGGCAATACAGTCACCCTCGCCCATTACCTGGACTTGCTCTCACAGGCAGGCTTGCTGACGGGCCTGCAGAAGTACGCGGGGCAAGAGGTGCGCAGGCGAGCCTCACCACCCAAATTCAATGCCCACAACACAGCCCTGATTTCAGCTCAGGCAAAGTACACGTTCGAGCAGGCCAAAAACGACCGCACGTACTGGGGACGCCTGGTTGAAAGTGCCGTTGGCACACACCTGATCAACAACAAGCCCGAAAACTCCAGCCTGTATTACTGGCGAGAGAGCCCCAGTGAAGTGGACTTCGTTCTGACCTATGGCGAAAAATTGCTCGCCATCGAGGTCAAAAGCGGGGATGACTACGCTGCCCCCAAAGGCCTGCAGGTCTTTGCTGACAAATTCAAAAATGTCACCCCGATGGTGGTGGGAGCCGATGGCGTTGCCATTTCCGACTTCCTGCTGCAACCGGTTGAAAGCTGGATGAAGTAAATGATCTTTGTCCCTCGCAGCGTCAAGCAGCTCTCCCAATTGCCCGACGGTGGATCCGACACCGCGGCGGTGGGCGTGGAATCGCTGAGGTCAGTCCCAGCCTGGGTATTGCTGGGAGAGCCTGGCGCAGGGAAAAGTGAGGCCTTCAAATCCGAGGCGCAATCCGACAACGGCCTGCGCTTGACGATTGCTGAGTTCGTTTACAGCGATATCGATGAGGCATGGAAAGACAAATGTCTGTTCCTCGATGGGTTGGATGAAGTTCGTGCCAGTGCTACGACTGCATCCATCCTGGTTCAGGTCAAATCCAAACTCAGGAAACTGGGACTGCCCAATTTCCGGATCGCTTGCCGTGCAGCAGACTGGTACGGGCAATCAGATCTTGAAGAGATCATTGGGGCTTCGCCAAATGGAAAGCTCCCGATATACACCCTGGAGCCTCTGACGGCCGCTGACATCAAGCGGATTCTCGAAGACAACTTCAACAGGTCTGACGCTGAGAACTTCATTGCGCAAGCAGAAGCTCACGGAATCAGCGCCCTGCTGAGTAACCCTCAAACGCTGGGACTGACCGTCAAAGCACTGGGAGGACAGACTTGGCCAAGCAGTCGAGATGAGACATACCGGCTTGCATGCGAGGCCCTCGTTCAAGAGGAAAACCGCAAGCACCGCGACCAAACCCGTTTTCAGCCAGTGCTCAAGGGCGCACTCTTGGAGGCCGCTGGGCAGGTATTCGCCACTTTGCTGTTGGCAGATAAGTCAGGTGTCGCCCTAGACCCGTCAGAGGGAAGCGATCGGTTCCCTGCACTGAACGATTTTGAGCCAAGCTCACCTGATCAAGCGTCTAAAGCGTTGGGCACCGCCCTCTTCGTGCCATCCACTTCGAATGATCAGCGACTAGAGTCAACACACAGAAGTGTTGCCGAATATTTGGCAGCCGATTGGCTAGGAAAACAGATCGACTCACGCGAGCTTCCGCTGCAAAGAGTACTCAATCTCATGCTCGGATTTGACGGCAAAGCAGTAGCAGGGCTGCGTGGCCTATACGGCTGGCTGGCACTGAAAAGTCTCAAGGCACAACATGAGTTGATCAAAAATGATCCTCTGACTGTTGCCCTTTACAGTGATCCTCAACCGATGGATGAAGAAGCGAAGAGGCTGCTCTTGCAGGAAATCTATTTCCAGACTCACGCCAACCCGTCGGTACTCTGGGATCTGCGAGGTGCAGAAAATCTCTCTGCACTCTTCCAAGAAGAACTTCGAGATGAGTACTTGGCGGCACTGCAGGACCCCCAACGAGATGACGCCACACAGACCTATGTAGTTTTCATCCTCAAGGTTCTCAAGCAATCAGCCGCTCAGACGCAGCTGAGCAACGAACTGCGAGAGGTTGCTGCAGATGAAACTCGCTGGGAGCGAGTACGACGGCATGCGCTGGAGGCTTGGCTTGAGTCTGGCGTTACCGATAGACAAGCTCTCGAATTTCTTGAAGACTTGAATCAGGAAAAAATATCGGATCCTGACGAAGAGCTCTGTGGGACTTTGTTGAGGGAACTGTTTCCCAAAGCTCTTTCCGCATCTCGTGTACTGCACTACCTGCACACTCCCAAAAGTAAGATTTTTGGCCTGTACCAGCAATTCTGGGCCTATGAATTCTCCAAGACAGTTCATGAGAACGATCTGCCTTTCGTACTGGACCAATTGGCCCAACGCAGCGACTTGCAGTCGTTGAACTGGCTAGAGTTTCACATTTCGCGTTCATTGGCCGCACTGGTTGCTCGGGGTGTTCAAGTCCATGGCGACCGAATCCCTGACACACAACTATTCACCTGGCTGCGCATTGGCACGGATGAATACGGCGAGCGACGGCATGAGCCGGAGTTCCACAAAACCATCACTCAGTGGCTGATTGATAGACCGGAGCGATACAAGGGGCTTCTAGGTGTTTGCTTTGAACGGAATGAAAAGAACCTCACACCACTCCACGGCTTGTTCAACGATTCACAGGTCCTTCGTGGGATACCAGCTCCTGCAGACATAGGACTGTGGCATTTCCAAAGCATCGAATGCACCTCAAACGAGACCTTGGCCAAGGAACATTTGGCTGAAGCCATGCGTTCCTTGTGGTCCGATCATCCTGAACCGGGGCTCACTTTTGACATGGTTCTCGAATGGGCGGGAGATGACCCGGTCAAAACCAGCTGGCTAGAACCTTTACTGACCTGGGAAATTCCAGAGTGGCGCAAGGCTCAGAATCATTCCATTCAACAGCGTCAGCGCGAGCAAACCGACATCAAAAGGGAACGAAGCCTCAACCTGGCGATCAAGCTTTCTGAAATCCGAACAGGCCAAGCGCACCCAGCACTGATGGGTGAATTGGCTGGAGTTTGGTTAAACCGTTACTCTGACACTCGCGGCGAGACACCGCTCGATCGATTAAAGACCTACTGCGACAACTATGTCGATGTATACGAGGCTGTGAAGGCTGGCATGCCAGCCTGTATCAAGCGCGACGATCTTCCCTCCGTCAAGGAAATCATCGCTCTAAGTCTGAAACAACAAGCCCACTGGATTCGCGCGGCATGCTTGCTGGGAATGGAACTAAGCTGGACAGAAAACCCAAGTGCCGTCGATTTATTGGATAGAAGCACACTAGAGAAAATGGTCTGCTTCCGGCTGACCGATGGCACTGAAACGCCCCCTGATTGGTTCTTGCATTTGGTCAGCAATATGCCCGAGCTGGTGTCAAAGGTGCTGATCAACTACGCAAGAGAAAGCTTCAAAGCTCAGAAAGAATACGTTGATGGGATCTATCCGTTGGCCAGGAATGCGGCGTACACGAAAGTCGCCCGTCTTTCTGTACCGGCTTTGCTTGTCAGCTTCCCGACTCGAAACAAGTCAAATCAGCTTAATCAACTAAATTCATTACTGAGGTCTGCACTCAAGTATGAGATGCCCGAACTTCCAGCCATCGTTGCAAAGAAGCTCAAGCTCAAATCCCTTGATCCAGGCCAGCGGGTGTACTACCTCCTCACGGGGATGCTCATAAATTCCGAACAATACGAGCAAAAGCTCTGGGACTTCGTCGGTGAGACTTGGCAACGCATACAGCACATCTCTGACTTTCTCGGCAACCGTCTGAGTGATTTGCCCATGGATGTCACCTTGAGAGCCAAAACGTTCGGGAAGCTCATTGAAATTCAAACGCCATTCGCAGAGGTCGACTGGCCAATGGGTGGTGGAGCCGTCAGCCAGGCAATGAGCCTGGGTGACCATGTCAGAGGGCTCATCGGCAAATTGACAGCGCTAGGCACCTCAGAGAGTCTGGAAGAGATGAACCGACTTCTAGAGCTCCCAACACTTGAGAAAATCAAACGCCATCTGCTTAGCAGCAAACACGAGGTCATTCAGAGGCTACGGGAAAACACGTTCAGCCACACCACTCTAGCCAACGTAGCCAAAATCCTAGGTAACAAGTCTCCCATTGGACCTGCTGATCTGCAGGCCATTGTGCTCGATCGTCTGGACCAAATTGCAACGGATATTCAAACAAGCAACAGCGATCTTTTCCGTCAATTCTGGACAGAGGGCTCCGAGAACAAGCACAAGTCCGAAAACAGCTGCCGGGACGCTCTGCTTTCAATGCTGAGAGGTCACCTCGAACCACTTGGTATTGATAGTCAGCCAGAGTTCGACTACGTCAATGACAAACGCGCGGACATTCGAGTCTCATATCGGAATACGATCATTGTCCCGATCGAAATCAAAGGTGAATGGCACCAAGAACTTTGGACAGCGATGCAGAGTCAGCTGATCCCACAGTACACCAGACAAGTAGAGACCGATGGATTTGGTGTTTATTTGGTGATTTGGATTGGCGGATCGGAGCAGCCGACCGCTCGAGATGGAGGAAAGAAACCTGTTTCTTCATCTGAGCTTCAATCAAGATTGCACAACCACCTTCCCGATGAGGTTCAGAAGTACATCGCCGTGAGAGTGCTCAACGTAGCTAAGCCATGACAGATCAGAGTTCGACTCTAGACGTTTAACGTTCACACCACTGGTACCTCTCCCCAGCAAGTCGTTTAATTCGGTGACTTGCGCTCTTAGCGCATCTCCTAGTCCTTGAACACCCCCTGCGTGGACACTTTGACCGTACACTGCCCAAAGCGCCGGTTGAGGGTATCCAGCGCCAGCATCAGCTTGTCGTTGGCAAGGGCTACTGGCTCCAATAGGTCGCCTTGCCGATGGGTCACCGGACTAATCTTGCTGAGCATGATCCCGGCCTTCAACAGACACGACTTCCAGCAAATCCACAAGTTGGAATTGAACCCGCGTCAACGAGTGGATGTTATTAGTGTCTAGCAATCACTGCGCTGGCCACCGCCCTACCCCGCGTTGCAGTGCAGTGACTTCGACCGCGTTGCACATCTGTCCATACAGCGCGTTTTGCCAGTTGTCAGGTGGCATAACCAGCAAAGTCTCGGCCTCCTTGTCAAAGCGCTGACTGTTTTTTCCCCGGAGCAGTTCCCAGTACCCCACGATGCAGTCCTTGCGGGATCGCAAGATTTCGGTGGATGGCAACTTGTTGCTCTTCTTGCTGTTGGCAGTTTTGGACGCTGGCAACAGGTTCCAGACATCGTTGTTGTGCCAAAGGTCAAACGGGATGACATGGTCCACGTCGAAGTTCTCCCGCAAGTTAGAGCCGGTCCAGACGCATTCCAGCCGATCCAGCCCTGAAAACAGCTTCCTGGCCTCGATGGTGCTGCGCTCATCCTCCTTCTCCAAGAGAAGGTTCACCACGGTGGCAACGTCAACGCCCTCCCCCAGCTTGGTGGTCTTTTCGGCCCACTGAAGGATGACTGCTTGGCTCACCCAGTATCCCAAGTGGCTCAGCTCGATCCACAAATCGTTGGGGATGAGAACTTGTCGGGTCTTGGCGTCATAGCCAAACACCCGACCCGTAATCAGAGCGCCACCAGCGAAGACCACCGGCCCCTTGATGATCGCGTCTTCAATGTCGGCCATCAGGGCTCGCAACAGTTTCTGGGTGTCCGGGGATAGCTGCCCCTTGTTGCGCTCTATCCTGAAGCCACTGTAGCCACCCGCTTTGGCATAGCTCTGGACCAAGGCATGCAGGTGCTTGCGAAACTTGATGGGCTTTCCAGCGTCGGGCCTTTCGCCGTTGAGCTGGGGAATGAAGGTGCGCGACTCGACCAACGGCCAGTAGTACTGCAGCCACTTCTCGGCCACGTACCGCACCGGCAGCCCCACCTGGCCGTCGGCAAGCCATGTCACGCTGTTGGGGCTTTGGGTGGCGATTTCCGCGAGCGCACGAAAGAGCGCGAATTTATATGTAGCGCTCTTCTTGTCATGATTCAGCACCCCTTCGATCTGATCGATGGGTCGGGTGTTGGCGCCAGATTTGAGCTGAAACAGCAAGGACACCCATTCAATGCCCTGCCGATTCATGGCATCCGAGTTACCCCATTGATCGATCAGGCTAAAACCCAGACGCTCAAAGATCAGCCGCAGGTAGCCTGGGGGATAGGTCTTGAAGAGACGGCCATTTGCATCCCGCTCACCGCCTCCCGTGTCCGAGCGCTGGCTTGGAACGGAAATCAGCAGGCGGCCATTGACCTTGAGGCATCGCTTGATTGACAGCGCCGCATTGAACAACTCCGTGGAGTCGATGTGCATCAGCACTGCGCAGCAAAGGACCCCATCAAACTCACCGCCAAACGGCACCGGAAAATCAGGCAGCAGTCCTTGTATGACCCGCCCTTTAAGTTCCGGGTGGAACTCCTGGGCCAACTGGACAAACTCAGGAGTCCCATCCAACCCGAATGGCTGAAAGCCTTGACGACCCAACTCAGCCAAATCGCGACCAGAACCGCAACCGATGTCCAGAACCCGGCCGCCCGGCGCGAAAGCCGTGGCAAATCGACTACCCAATGAACTCTGCGCCGCCTCGTAGCGTTGGGCGACATCATGGGCATTGGCAGAGTAGTAATTCAGGGTCGAGGAGTCCATTGGGTTCAATTATGTGGCTACCGCTAGGCTCAGGTCATGAGCCTTGAAATGGCAAAATTCTGGAAACACCTCTCACGATCATGGCATTCAGCATAGAAGACCTTGGGGATATTGACTTGACTATTGGCCAATGGTGCCTGGACAAGGTCCCTCCCGAACTCAAAAAGCAGGTTGACCACGACTACGAGGTCGATGGACAGTCTGTGACGATTTTCGAGGTCAGGCCACTTTGGCGTGGGCAACCAGGCCAGACAACTCGCAGACCGTTTGCCAAGTTCCGCTATGTCAAATCCACCGAGCTCTGGCACATCTATTGGATGCGCCAGACAGGAAAGTGGGAGTCTTACGAGCCAGCCTCAGCTGCCTGTGGGCTTGAAGAAGCACTCGACATCATCGAGTTGGACACATACGGCTGCTTTTTTGGCTGATCGCGGCCGACTCACACCACCGGCACTTCATCCCAGCAGGTTGTGTAGTTCGGTGACTTGCGCTCCTGGCGCATCTCCCAGTCCCTGAATGCTCCCTGCGTGGACACTTTGACCGTACCCCGCCCAAAGCGCTGGTTGAGGGTATCCAGCGCCAGCATCAGCTTGTCGTTGGCAAGGGCCACCGGCTCCAGCAGGTCGCCTTGCCGGTGGGTCACCGGACTGATCTCGCTGAGCATGATCCCGGCCTTCTTGTACTGGTAACCCGGCTTGAACATGCGCTCGCAGAGGTAACTGGCCCAACGGTTGACCTCCAGACTGTCGTTCGTGGGGTACGGCAGCGGCACCGCCAGGCTCGGGTTGTATTGCGGCAGGTCCTTGCGAAAACGGTTGGTCTGCAGGAACACCTGGATCACTGCCGCGTGACTCTTCTGTGCGCGCAGCTTGGCGCAGGCATTGGCGACGAAAGTGGACAGCGCATCCTGAAGGATGACCAGCTCCGTGACCATGTTGCCAAACGATCGACTGGAGATGATCTGCCGCTTGTCTGGCTGGATTTCCTGCAGCTCGATACAGGGCACTTCCTGCAACTCACGCTGGATCTTCTCCATCACCACACCAAACTCGGATCGAAGGGTTGGCACATGCGCGTGGCGCAGGTCATGTACTGTCTGAACGCCATGGACTGCCAGTTTCTTGGTGAGCTTGCGCCCTACTCCCCATACCTCTTCTACCGGGATCTGCTTGAGGAGCTTGGTCTTTTGCTCATCGGTCAGCTCGTTGTAGTTGAAGACGCCCTTAGAGCGTGGGTGCTTCTTAGCCACGTAGTTGGCCAGCTTGGCCAGAGTTTTCGTGGGACCGATGCCCACGCACACTGGGATGCCCGTCCACATCCCTATCCTCTGACGCATGGTGTAGCTCACATCCCGTAGCTTACGAATGCCCGTGAGGTCCACGAAGCACTCGTCGATCGAGTAAACCTCGTGCCGTGGAGAAAACTGGCTCAGGATGCTCATGACCCGATTCGACATGTCGGCATACAGCGCATAGTTGCTGCTGAAGGCTAGGATACCGTGCTCTTCGGCAAGTGCCTTGCACTCGAACCATGGCTGGCCCATGCGGATGCCGAGGGCCTTGGCCTCGTTAGACCGGGATACCGCACAGCCATCGTTGTTCGAGAGCACTACCATCGGTACCCGCGTCAGGTCAGGCCGAAAGACCCGCTCGCATGAGACGTAGAAGTTGTTGCAGTCGATCAGGGCCAATTGCTGGGTCATACCAACTCGACCGTGGCGGTCCCCATCATGATTGGCTTGACGAGAATCTTGTACGTGTCCAGATCAAACCCGTGCTGCTCGTGCGTGCTGAGTTCGTTGGCTCTGGAGCACCAGGTGCCCATGTAGCGCCAGTCCTGGATGCGGTGACGCTGGACCCAGTCGCCGCTTTGCTCGACCAGATCTACGGCACCAGGGAACGGCCACGCTTGAACTTTCATGTCCACCAGTGCTGAGAACAGCCGTTGGTCGTGCTCGCGACGGTCTTCTGCACCAACACAGGCACCCAGGCAGGTTTTGACTTGAAGGCCAAAGCAGCCCCGCTTGCCGATCTTCTCCAGCCCCAGTAAACCGAGACACAGTCGGTGCTGATCGGCCAGCTCCCGCAACTTGCTCTGGGCCGAATGCACCGAGCTGAACAGGCCATACAAGTCATCGGCCTGCCCAACGGCCACCGCTTTGCCAGATAGGATTTCTGGGGTGACAACGCCGTCTTGTCCCGCGAGGCGGATCGAGCACAGGTTGCGAAGGCGGCGCAGCCTGATGTTGAACAAGGGGCTTTGCTGTTTGATCAGACGGGCTTCCAACAGCAATGCGCCAATCTCCCCTGCCGTCTCGATGAACTCCACCCGCCTGGACTGGGCAATCAACTCGGCTTCGTCCTCGGCCCGTAGGTGGGCCAGCACCCGGCTGCGAATGTCCACGCTCTTGCCAATGTAGAGGGGCAACGTGCCCTCACCCTTGAAGATGTAGACACCCGACGTGCGCGGCAAAGCCACCAGCGAATCTGGATCAATCAGATGCGGTAGCGATGAAGCATCAGCATGCGTCATAGTCTCAGTACAGCTTATGCAGGTTGTAGGTCACCACGCCCCAGACGGAAAACTCTTCCTCCGGCTTGACCACGATGGTGGGGTAGCGCTGGTTTTCTGGGACCAGCTTGATGACGCCACCCTTTCGGTACAGCCGTTTGAGCGTGAACTCATTGTTCAGGACCGCCAGCACGATGTCACCATGCTTAGGCTCAATCGAACGGTCAATCAGCAAGGCGTCGCCCTCGTAGATGCCGATGTCGATCATCGAGTCGCCTTTGACCCGGTGCACGTACGTGGCATCTGCGTTGCGGATCAGGTGGTCATTGAGGTCTATGCGCTTGCGCGTGTGGTCACCCGCCGGTGAGGCAAAGCCTGCAGGCACCTTCCAGCCACACACATCCAACCAGACCTTCTTGTCGGTCACGAGAACTGGTTTCGGTTGAGAAAGGACTGCGGATTTCATGCAGCCAAATATACTGGATATACATACAGCAATTCAAGTACACTAAGGTCCTCAGGCTCTCGGCGCAGCCATTGCCCGCAGCTCAGGCATGTGCGACCAGGTCATCAGTTCTGCGGCCTTGGCAGAGTCTGCACTGAGCCAGGTGTCATGCAGCTCTGGGGCAATGATCACCGGCGTGCGTTTTTCATCCCCAGGCTTGTGGAACTGTTTCATCACCGGGTGCTCGTCGGCATTGACGGTGAGCATGGAGAAACTGACCACCAACTCGCCCGAGGCCGGATCGGTCCAGCGGTCCCATAGGCAGGCGATGCCGAATGGGTCATTCGAGGCCAGTTCGATCTTCCAGCGCACCGCCCTGCCCGACTCGTAACTGGGCTCATAGAAGTTGTCGACCACTACCAGGCCGTACTGGCGATGGCGCCAGGCTGCTCGGTAGCTGGGCTTTTCTGCCGCCGTCTCGCTGCGTGCGTTGTAGGTGTGGCGGCTGATCTTGTCGTCCTTGGCCCATGATGGAATCAAGCCAAATTTAGCCAAGCCACAGGCCACGCGTCCGGTCTGGTGGCTCTTCACGACCACTGGCGCAGCGAACCCCGGGTAGGATTCTTCCGGGTATCCAGTCGGGAGGTCTACCCCCAGATTCTCCTTGACCCACAGGGCGCGCTTGGTTGGCGTAAAGTTCGTGCACACAGGGTCAGTTTATCGCTGGAAAAAGCAACAGCTGCGGATAGCCGACGCCGCTTTAAATTACCAATCCGAATCATCATTGAAGATTGCACCTCGCCCTGTGGCAATGTTGCCAGTCCGGGTGCTCCCATCAGAACTCGCATCGCCAAGACTGGTAAATAGACTGCCGTCACTTCCGACAACAGTGTTGTCGCTGACCCTGGTGTAGACCGTTCCCTTCGCTGAGACGCTCACGTCATCGCTGACTTGGTTGATGACATCACCGTTGGTCGAAACCCAGGTCTGATCACTCACCTTGGTCAAAATCTCGCCATGGTTATTGTCAGAAATACCGAGAAGGCGCTTGAAGAAAGACATGTGTGACTCCTTTCCCTTGGTGAACTTAGCCTTGAACCCAACTCTGCAGGACAAACCCCATAGCCAATGTATCGAGCTCGCAATAGCGCAGCAAGCCCTTGCGTAATCCATCTCTGACTTCGGGCTGAAGATCTTCGAATTGCAGCCTGAGATAGGCGTTGCTTGCAGCCCCCCCCTGATTGATCTTCTCAGCCTCCTCACCATCGGCGCCGAGCTCCCCCACTAACAATTTATAGGGATCCGCGACTTTTCCATCCGCAGACTGCTGCCACCAGGTCATTCTCTTGAAATTCAGACTTGGTACTTCCTCGCTTGAGCCATAGATCGGCAGGCTATAGGTGCTACGGAGAAAATCAGAGCTCTGCATGACCGCTGGGAGTACTTTCTTGATCGAACAACTACCTTGAGTGCTCGGGTGGAAATAATGCTTGCGAGCAATTTCAGCCAAATCGACCATGGCTCGCGGGCCATCCTTGGTGATGGATTCAATGAAACCGATTAGCTCATCCTTGTCCGAAGGCGGTTCAGCTTCGGCATTCAACTGATCTTTGATGGCGTTGAGGATGGAGTTTTCATGATGGCTCCAGCGCATGATGGTGCCCTGATCATGCCGTAAAGCCTCGTGCAGAGCGCGAACGAAGGCGTAATTTGGAAACTCTCCAGGTGCATCGGATAGGAACTGTCCTACATGTCGCAGGCGTCCATCCGCCTCAAGCACATGATGCGAGAACTGGAATGCAACCTGCTCGTAGGGCCGCCTACCGGCATGAAATGGCAGCGCAACGGCAGCCGTCTCAAAGTCAATCAAGTGCAGCGGGTATGTCCATCCGCGCATCACACTATTCAGCCCTGCTCGGTCCAGGTAATAGCCTTGAGCCTGTGATTCGGCAGGCAAGCCTGCAACCTGCATCCACTGCCTCTCGGTATTGCTCAACGGACTGTATTCATGCTCTGCCAGTTTCAGGTCGTCCTCTGTCACCTGGTTGAGCTTGCACACGCCCTGCTGGATCAAGCGATCTTTTCCACGGAAATTCCACAGGTCCAGGACCGTGCCATCTGAAAAATCCGAGTCTCCCCAGCCTTTAACTTCTTTCCAGCACTCATGAAAACCGCTGCGCTGCGCAGCTCCTGGCATGGCCTTGAATTCACATGAACTGCACTGACCACCAATGAAGGGGGGCAACTTCTGATCAGCTGCATATTGCTGCGCCCACATGGGCGCCAGTACATCAAGCCTCCCCTGCCCTCCAGGAATTTGAAGAGGACTGGAAAGAACTTCACCAACCAGGTGGTCAACAGACACGCATGTGAGTACCGAATCCGCCAGTCCAGCTTGCCTGGCCCGGTCGTCAACCTGCACTTCGATGTCTCGCCCCTGCCGCCGAATTTTGAACCACTGGTTCAGACCCGTGACGGTCGCCCTCTTGCTCTTGTCCGGCATGAGCAGGTAGGCACTGACAGTTGCAGCCGGAAATGCAGACTGAATCACGTATTTCTGAAACGCCACATCCTGCACATATGACAGGAAGTCCCCGGAAATCGGGCTGCGCTTACCGGCCAGGCTGGCAGGGTCACCCGAATATGACTTGGCCTTGACCTCAATGACTTCGATGATCTGTCCACGTTTGACAAGGACGTCCACACGGACCAGAAACCCTTCGTGGACGATGGCTGGCTCGAACAAAGTGATGTTGTCCCGCCGAAGCAGTTCAGTGGTCTCGGCTATGGCCCGATCCACCTTTTTGGTTCTGATTTCAATCCCATCTGGATATCTAAGCTTAGACAGCTCGCCAACCTGAAAACCACCATCAGCCAGCATGGCCAGGAACTCGTTGTCATGCTTGGTGTTGGCATACTCGTCCTTGCCCGTGTAGTAAAGCTTGGTCGGGCACTCAAGCGCCAGCTTGAATCGCGATTTTGTAAGGTAGCGCTTGTTAAGCAAAGTACATCCTTCCGGATTCGGAACTCTTCATCTTCCCTTGTATTTCGCGAAATAGTCTTTGAGATTGAAATCATCAACAATTCGATTTTTTTCTTGATCAGTTGATGCTCTGGAATAACCTTTCCAATCCAACTTTTCCAAGCATCGTTTGCATACTGGCAGCTGCTTCAATACAGTTTTCCCACCGTCAACACGGACCTCGAATCTCCCATCATTACGTGTGGTAGCCACGTAACGGCTGTCCTTGTTCTTGGTCCGCATCATGTTGCGAGCACCGCATTCAGCAATGTGAAACTTGGGAAGTGTTGCGTAACCTTGATAGCTTTTCACATCCAGGATGTGGAACACCACCTTCTTCCCGTTGTATTTGAGTGTGAAGTCAGAGTCGACCTCTACATCGTCTTCATCAAGGTAGTAGGTCGTTGGCGGTTCATAGGTTGGGGCAACAGCAGGCGGCGGTTGATGCGCTGGTGGCGCGATTGGCACAACAACCGGTATCGGTTTCGGGACAACAGGTGGGGGCGGCAGTGTCAGGCGAACCCTTTCCTCTTCCTTTGGCTTGGGCGGGACACAAGGTTGCGTGAACACATTCACCAGAGTTTGCGCCCCCATTTCCAGCCTCAATGCCGTCAGAGTTTCCCCAAGCGTGAAATCAAGAATCTTCATTTGGCTTCGACGCTGAACTGCCTGGCCAACTCAGACATTCGTTCGTCCGAAGTTGTCACAATTCTGAATTCGACCCTCTGGTTGTGTGCTCCGGTTTGATTTTTAGGATCGGCACGCGAAGAGGAAAGTCCATTGGCAGTCACTCGCTTGATAACCCAATCGGTTCTGTCAGTGATTTCCTGCAACCCCAGCAGATATTCAAGAGTAGAGCGCGTTCTTTCCTGCGAAAGCTGCATGTTCTTGAGATATGCATCTCGCACAGTTGCGGCCGACGACCACTGTGTACTGGTGTGACCTTCAATTCGCACCTCCTTGACCACATCCTTGAACTCCTCATCGTTGAGGATTCGCAAATATCTTGGGAAAAAATCTCGAAGCTGTTCCTTGTATCGCCCTGTCAAATCAGAGCTCCCTGTTGCAAACAAAGTATTTGGATCTTTGAATCGAATAGTCAAATCTCCAGCGAATTCAGCGTTCCAGCCTTTCAAGTCGGCACCAAACTCGTTTCCAAGGGCTGTTTGCAGCTTTTGCTTGGTCAGCTCATGGTTTTTTACAACTGCGCCCGTCGTTTCCTCTACCCTCAGCATGAACGCAGCTGTTAAAAGCATGAAAACCATCATCAGACCTGTCATCAGGTCTGCCAATGGAATCCAGTGGGATTGATTGCCTTCAGCTTCCATTACTCTGATCCTGCTGCTTGAGGACTTTTTCGGAGAGCTGGACCACCTCTTTCAGCTTCTCTGTCAGAGGCTGGTAGTCCTTCACAAATTGATGGGACAACGATGCCAGTTGGTTTCCGAGAGCCAACAAGCTCCTGTTGAGCTCCGCCTCAAGTGATTTTTCAAGCTTTTCGACACCTTCATTGACCTTTTTGAGGTTCTCGTCAAGGTTCTTTGCCAGTTGCTCGGTCAGTCGCGTTTGCGCCTCTTTGGACTGATTCGAGAAATCTGCTGCCACCACCTGCAGCGATTGACCAAGCTGCTTGCCGTGTGCTTCTGCCTGAGCTGAATAATTGTTTGCCAGTCCTTGTAAAGACATCGCCAGCTGTTTGCCATGTGCATCTGCTTGCGCCGAGTAATTGGCAGCTGCCTTGGCCAGTTCTTGCTGGACTGCAGTGACACCGGCATTGATGTTTTCGATAAAGCCTTGAATGCGCTCCTCGAACGAGGGGACTGCATCCTTCAAACCGCCCAGCACCTGAGCCAGGACCTGCTGAGAGGCAACAATGTCGCGGTATTGCGTGTCCAATTTCTGACTTAAATCGACCAACCGCTCTGCAGCGCCAGAGAAGGATTTAACTGAATCGCTGATCGCCGCAAGCCCATCGCTGGCATTTCGAAGGTTTTCAGCACTCTCACCTTGAACGACCTGCAACCGGTCAAGCTCTTCCTTGTATTGCTGTTGCCAGACAACCAACTCACCAACTGCCTCATTAAGCCGTTTGAAGTTTTCCCCAAATTGCTCTGTGATCTTGTTATTGAAGTCAGATATCACCTCTTTCAAGGCCTCAATCAGAGCTTTGGAGCTCATCTGGACAACCTTTTCCGAGAAGTCATCAAAGGATGCCTTCAACTGACGCTGATGGTCCGCCTGATCTTGTCTCATCAACTTGATTTGTGAAATCAGGGTGTCCTCATCTGTTCCCGTAATGCTGCCTTTGAGCCCATTCACAGCATTGACCACATCGTCAAGAGATGAGCTTTTGATCGCGCCTTCGGTTGCCTGAATTGGAGTCTTCTGAAACCGATGACGGGCTCGGATTGCCAGAGACCCACCAACCCCTGAGACAGATGCCCAGAATGCTGTTTTGACGCCTTCGAGCAACAGGGGAACGCTTTTCTGAACATCTCTGGGGTCAAAATCGAGCAACGCCAAGGCGATGCCGAAGAAGCACCCAAAAATACCCATCGTCGTGAGAATTTCAGGGCCATGGACCACAGCAAAGCGGTCAAAGCGCATCACCACGAAGTAAAAGGTCAAGAATAAATTGACCGCAAGGAAGAATACCGTGTGTTTGTCGCTGAGCAAGGCCGTCAGCCCGCCCTGCGCGTGAGCCCAGGCAGGCACGGTCAGCAAGAGCGCCCCAACAAGGGCAGCTATCGCCTTATGGTTTTCATGATTGATTTGGTTCAACTCTCATCTCCAGCCGCTGCAGTCCACATGTCGTGTCCGGACGACACAAAGCTCCCATTGCCGAGAGCGTTCCACAAATAATAAATGTCATTCTGACTCAATACGTAGGGCGTGCCGGACCGATTGCACAAGTGCAGCGATTTCAGGCATGCCAACAGCTCTCGTTTCAACAGCCTGAAGTACTGCCAGAACCGCCGCCATAAGACGCTTGTCGTGCACTGATTTCCGTTTTGTGCGGCCCAATTGCTGAGCATGACTCGCCATCAAACTGGTCAAGTCGCTGACATTCAACAGCCTACTCATTCGTCACTCCTTTGTTTTGTTTGTGCTTTTCAGCAGATCACCTTGTTGCAGCTTTCGTCAAGCCCATCTCATATTTCGTCTCCCTGCCCTAGGCAATAAATACCCAAGTATTTCTGTTGGGCTTTTCTTTTTAACAGTTGTCATTTGACAGTTTAACTGTAATATTGAGACATGGAAAGCACTTTTTCACTTGAACAGCTCAGTGCATTGACTGATCTGCCCTTGCGGACGATTCGGTATTACATCCAGCTCGGCCTCGTAGAACGACACGAGGGCGACCGCAAACACGCCCGCTATACCCAGAAACACATCGATCAAGTACTGCAGGTGCGTTCTTTGGCTGACCAAGGAACTCCACTGGAGCGCATCAAGCAACTAATCCACGGCATCAGCACGCCACCGCCTCCCCCCAAGTCAGCGGGTGACATCTCAGTCATCAGCAAGGTTTTCGTTGCTCCCGGCGTTGAGCTGCATCTGGAACCACAAACCGCAGGTCTGACGCCGGAAAAACTCCGCAAATTTGTCCGTACCGTCCTCTCCAACTGGGAAGAAATCAATGCAAGCGAATGAAAAGCAAGTGGGCCTGTACGCCAAAGACAGCTATGCCGACATTGGGTTGGTTTCAGCCCATGTGACAGGGAGACTCAACGGTCTCGTAGCGCAGATCAAGGTACGTCAGGTCTACAAGAACTGGTCAGACACCAACGTAGAGTGCGTGTACACCTTCCCTCTCGCCTGGCAAAGCGTTCTGCTGGGCATGCGTGTGGAACTCAACGGGAAAAGCCTGTCAGGGGTGGTCAAGCCCAAGAAGGTAGCGGAAGCGCAGTATGAAAAGGCCATCGACAGCGGTGATCTCCCCGTGATGTTGGAGCGCTCGGGCAAGGATCTGTACACAGCCAACATTGGCAACATCCAGACCGGGGATGAGGTGGTCATTGAACTGGACTATGCCCAAATCCTGAAAGCTGAAGACGGCAGCATTCGGTTCAGCCTTCCCACCACCATTGCGCCACGCTATGGGGATTCGGCAGATTCGGGCATGCGCGCTCACCAACTGGTTGAGGCAGGCCCGCAAGCCGAACAACGGCTCTTCCTGGGCTTGGAACTCTCCGAGAGCCTGAGTGCAGGAACCATACACTGCCCCACCCATGAGATCCAGCTCTCGCGCCAAGGCGAACTTTGCACGATCAAACTCGTGGGAGCAGCCTGGTTGGACCGTGACTTTGTCCTAATCGCTGATCGACTGAGCGACATGAACTTCGCGGTGGCCTCCCCAGATCCGGTACATCCGGGGCAAGCTACCCTGCTGGCTGGCAATGTTTTCAGGCCACAGAAGCCACAGCAGAATCAAGCGTCAGTGATCAAAGTATTGGTGGATTGCTCTGGCTCCATGCAGGGGGATAGCATCCAGCAAGCTCGGGACTGCTTGAATTGGTTATTTGGCCAGTTGAACAGTGCAGACAAGGTCTCGTTCACCCGGTTTGGCAGTTCAGTCCAGCACGACCACCCTGCGCTTCAGTCATGCTCCACCGTCTACCGCCAAGTCCTGAAAACTGCAGCCCGCAGACTGGCAGCCGACCTGGGGGGTACTGAAATTGATGCTGCGTTGAAAGAAGTCATCGCCATCGAAGGAGAAGTTCCCGAAGAAACGTCAAACGCCATCATCCTGCTCATCACCGATGGAGAGGTCTGGAACATTGACGAAACCATAGCCACAGTTCGCGCCTCTGGTCATCGCATCTACGCCGTCGGTGTGGGGTCTGCCCCATCCGAGAGCTTGCTCAAGGACATGGCTGAAGTCACAGGAGGTGCGTGTGAAATGGTGACGCCCCGCGAGAGCATGCAAAAAGCCGTGGAACGTTTACTCATTCGCCTGAGGCAAACCCAAGCCCTCGATCAAGAGGTCACCTGCTCCGCTCCGATCATTTGGCAATCGAAGTCACACAAACATGCGGCATTTGGCGAATCCCTGACCAGTTGGGCTCAATTGCAAACCCAAGGGCTTGACACTGGCAGCCTCTGGCTTGAGCAAACCACCTACCCCGGGAACACTAAAACCCGAAACAAAGTGGAATGGGATGAAAACATCGATCTGTCCAGGATTGCCGCTGCGTTTCGAATGCACGACATGAGCCGAGCCAAGGAACGTGAGGCGCTGGCCGTCGAATACCAACTCGTCTCCAGTGAAACAAATCTGATTCTGGTACACGAACGGGTTGAAACCGAAAAAGCGGAAGACCTGCCCGAGTTACACCAGGTCAGGCCTATGCTCGCAGCAGGTTGGAGCGGCAATGGGTCGACGATGCTGAGAAGAACAGCCCCTCCCCTGCAGGTGCTGCGATCTGGGGTCGATAACGTGCCTTTCATGAGCGAATCACTCAGTTGCATGAGTATCGACACGAGTAAATCACTCCCTGCCGTCTGGCGCACCGCTCGCACCCATGCTGCGGCGAGGGTTGATGGCATGTCTTCCGCAGGCATAGATGACATTGAGATTCCCGCATTCCTAAGGAAAGAAGCAGACGGAGGCAGTTCCAGGCCTGCGAAGGAGGTTGTGCAGCGGTACCAGGACATTGCGCCTCAGGCGGGAAAACTGGTGCGACGCACCGATGCAACCAAGACACCCCAGGCCTCCCCAGACGAATTGGCGGCCATTCTTGGCAATAAATCGGCCAAGGACAACCCAGTCCAGGAATTCCTGAAGTGCTTCAACCAGGCAGCCTTGGCGCACACCCAATTCCGGGCAGCCCTTGCAACTTGCCTGAGAACCAATCAAGCCGGATACCTGCAATGGCTAGTGACCAAGCACATGAAGGCAGCAGGTTCAGGTGCACCGATCTGGGCAGTTTTCATCAACTGGGCTTCCGAGAAATTCTTTGTCCATCTGGACCGCCATGCCGAACGACTGCTGAGGGATTTCCTGAAAACAGTCAAACCAGAGGTCCAGACCATGGTTCGCGCCGATCTGGACAACTTGGACCGAAACTGAAGCTGGAGGTGACTTGTATGAGAACTAAACGCCTTCGCAACGAAGACAGGCCATTGATCCATAAGTACGCCGAGGTCTGGCTCAATGAAGCAGTCGAGTTATTGCGCCCAGACTTTGCTGAAGCTGGTTACGAAATTCCGCCCGTGCATCTGTCTGTTGGCTTCAGCACCGATGGCTACAAGCCAACAGCTAAAAAGAACACCATCGCTGTTTGTCACGCAAAATGCATGACGGTGGATGGCATCAATGAAATCTTCATATCACCTATCGTCTACGAGCCGGTGGATGTGCTTTCGTTGCTGGTGCATGAGCTGGTACATGCGATTGATGATTGCAAAAGTGGGCACGGCGAAGGGTTCCAGAAGATCAGTGTTGCACTCAAGTGCGGGGACAACCTCTCGGTTCCGAATATGGAATTCAGAGAGCAAGTCCAGAAGTACAGAACCATTGCTGACAAACTTGGCCGCTATCCACGATCGGGCGTCAACTACAGTAAGTCATTCAATTTCGAACACATCTCTCACTGAAGATCGACAGATCGCCTAGACCCAAAGATCTCAGGCCTTACCTGGATCCGCCGGGGCAGATGGCGAGGGCAACGCTTTAGCGGGTATTTGTGAGTCGCCCCTGCAAGTGGTCATAAATCGGCGACATGCGGTGACCCCAGTCACCTCAACAGGATCAATTCCGGTACCCCGTCCTCTGCAGCCCATACGAAGGCGTTCTGCTGGAATTGATTGGCTATGTGACAGGCTTTGTCCCGTGCAACGCCCCACACCAGTTGGCTAGGTTCACCGGGCCAACCGTTGCTTGGGTGCTGGCCCAGACCAGCCTGCGAACTGAAGCCCTGCCCTTGCAGGAGCAGGGTCAGATTGCGATCCCTTTGCGCGTTGTCAGCCTCACTCAGCGGGAAGCTGTAAGGGTTGCAGGCCGTTATGAAGGCACAGGATTGCACTCCCTGTCGCGCGTACTCGCGGAGCAGATCCGGCGATGTGCACCCCACGGTCAGAACAAAGGGGGCATCACCACCCACTCGGTACTCGGTCTCCCGGTAGGCTTGGACTGTCTGAGCAGCGATTTGCGTTGTGTACCCCATCTGCAACCTCTCAGGTCGAAAGCCGTTTCATCGTGTCCACCGTCTCACGTAATGCCTTGGCCACCGGGGTGCGGCGGGATTCGAAGATCGCCGCCAGGCTGTCGTAATACCAGAGGGTCTGCTCCTTGCTGGCAGAGAAACGGTCAAAGACTTTCATCCCGATGTTGAGAAGATCTTCCACAATGGCCCGGGCGTTGTGCAACTTGTCGGAGCCGGAGACCAGCAGCACATCGTCATGGGCGAAGCTGAGGTGGTCCAGATACGCCTGTTTTCTGGCCGTCCATGGAGGCTTGTGGCCGCGGGCATCAGGCACGCCATCGGTGCAACCGGCCACGATGTCCGCCACCCGATCCCCGAATTGGCTGCGGATGCGCTCGGCATACTGGGCACCGCCGTCTTCAACCGCATCGTGCAGCAGTGCGGCCATCGCCTGCTCTTCGTCGGCGCCATGCTCCAAAGCAATGGATGCCACCCCCATCGGATGGGCTATGTAGGGAATGCTGGTGCCCTTGCGCTTCTGGCCATCGTGGGCCTCCACCGCCAGCGCCAGCGCCTGTGCGATCTTGTCTGTCAGCATGTTTGATCCTTCATGTGCATGTGTTTCATTGTTCTTCAGAACTGCCCTGCCCCATATGGTGAGGGCGGGCGACCGGGGGTGTAGTTCAGGAAATCCAGGGCCAGGATCTTCAAGCCATCCACCTCATCGACCGTGGGCAGTCCTCTGTTCCTGTCTAGGAGCCTGTTTTTGAGCAACCTGCGAAAGTCACGCAGACCTGCCTCGGTGGCCTGCTGGCGATCCAGTTCAGAAAAGACCTTGTTCTCATACATATCCATCATGAGCACGAAGGCCTCCCAGACTTTTTCCTCATTCATCGTCCTCTCCCTCCTCCTTGGTCTTCAGCCACGCATTCACGCGGGCGCGGATCAACCCGTCGAATTCCGCATAGAAGCTGCTGGAGGCATCCACAATGAACCAGTGGATCCGGTCGCGCGGGTACCCATCGCCTTCGAAGTTGCAGTCTAGGCAAGCGATCAGGTCCCAGCTCTCAAGGAAGAAGTTCACCAGTTGCTGCAGTGTCAGCGGCTTGGCGCTTGTCCGGGTACCCGACCCACTGAGCGTATCGCCGCCATATTCATCGACCACCCGGTAGTGGATGCGATGCCCGACCTGACGGGCGTAGACGCAGGTCACGTCCTGCGTGGTGGAGGCGATGGTGATTCTGGCAATCTCGACTTCCTGCCGCGCACGGGTTGGCAGGTACTCGCCACCCATGAATGCGGGGTGGATTCGCCCCAGACCCTGCCGCTCTGATTCACCCAGGCTGTCGTGGAAGAACTCAGAGGGCAACAGCTCCTCTTTTCCGGACTCCAGAGCCTTGGCATACAGTCGCCGCCGCTGGGCGCCCTTGATGTCAGACACCAAGGAGATGCCTTTCTCATGTGCCCAGAAATAGCTGCCTGGCCGATAGCCAAGGTCCAGTCCGTCTGTATACGTGCTCATCAGGTCAACTCCCGCTGGATCAGCGCCTGCAGTTGCTCAAGGCCCTGGCGCTCCAGGCAAGCCCTGAACCGGAACTGCTCCTCTGCGGGCTTGGCCGACGATTTCCATTGGCTGGTGATCGTCAACGCGAAGCCACCTACGGGCGACTGCACCGGATCAAGGTAGATGAAATATCGGTAGTCTCCGTTGTCGTAGAGGGTGGCCCGTCCGCCAGGGATGATTTGGTCCAGGTTGGATTGCTGGATCTCTCCCCGGCGCTGGGCATCAAGATGCTGCAGTTTTCCAGTAAGCCTTGCTATGTCGAAACCAGCTGTCTGTGGGCTGAAGGATTGCTGGCCCGAGCTGTCCAGGAAATGCCTGAAGTCGGGATCGAAAATGAACTCCAGCCCAGAAGGCAGAAGCACTTTGAGCCGGGCTGAACCCGGAACGGTGAGGACATTGCAGTCCTGGTTGTCGATGCGCAGGGTAATTTGCCCCATGGTTTTCTCCTTCCCGCGGATTGCGAACCTTTTGGCGTTCGCTGCGTGCGGGTAGAGGCGCAGACGACGCTTTAGCAGCATTTTTGAGTCGCCCTGCAAGTTGTCTTTAAATCGGCGACGTGTACTGACCTTACACAGGCATATCTTCTGGCTGGCGAGGCTCAAGGGATGAGCCTGCCCAGATGTTTTTTTAGTTGATGCGGCAATAGACCGGATCGCGCCATTCACTGGCAAGAGGGACGCCTGCGATCTCTGTCGTCTCATCGGCGGCGTCCATGTCCAGCAAGGGGCGCAGCCAGCCGTCGTAGTGGGCTCGTGGCTGGTTGTCCCAGACCACCCGGGGTGGTTTGCCTCCAGCGTTTTCAACGAGGACCGGGGAAGCGACGCTGCTCAGCGGTTGCACCAGCCAGTGCACACCCATCTCCTCCCGGAACTGGGTGTACTCCTCAAGGACCCGCACCACCTGACCTAGGTTGGCCTGGCATTCAAGTTCATCCTGAACGATGACTGCCAGATCACCGGGACGGCAACGGAGGCCTCGGTAAATATCGACCATGAAAAAACTCCTGCGCCTCGCAAACAGTGGAAGAACGTCCAGTTTGCACACGAGGCCAGGAGTGCCGAGACGTTTAGCAGTGTTTAACGCCCCTGCAAGTACTTAAATCGGGCGGTCAGTGTTACTGACAGTTTTTATTATGTCATCGTCAAGGCAAGGAGCCAAGCGTTATTTGTGCATCCGCAATCTTCGTGTGCCCGTGGGGTGGTCCTCTTCCAGGTCCCTTGGAGGCAGGTGCTTCTCCACGTCAGGCTCTGGGTCATCGATGTGCGCCAGGGTTCTTCGCCGGGTCTCGATGATCCACTCACAAGGCAGGATCACCCCCATCATCATGTCGTGCACACAGAAATCCACCCAGTGCTTCTTGCCACTCACTTCGGTAGTGGATGTGAACCCCATGGACTCCCACTTTTCTACCAGTCGCTGCATGTCCATGGGATTCATGGCACCGTCTCGCAGCAAGTAGTCGTCGTGCCAGACACGTCCGCCGAGCAGCGGGGCATGGTCCTTCAGACACTGCTCCCAGCCACCCGGGTATTTGCGCCGGATCGTCTCGATGGGAACGATCAGATCGATGAACTCGGTATTGATGGCCATGATGCGTCACCTCTTCAGATATTCAATCCTGGCGACTTCCATATCCGACTGCTGCCTGAAATCCCGCAGTGAGAACCTGGCCAGGCGAACCGCATCAGCATTCTGGTAGACGATCTGCAACTGACCTTGAACCGTCTTGCGGTTCAGCGTTTCCTCCACTCCCGTCAGAATCCGCTGCAAACCTGTCCCGTCCATGCGCACCAAGTAAGCGTCCCGCGAATTACGGGGAAGGCCTTTCCCCTCTTGGCCGAGATCAGGCTCTGTCTCGATCAGCAGCACATCCTCCTGTGCAGAACCACTTTTGTACCCCTCCACACGGGCCACCACTCGGGCTTGATCAGGAAACAGCCAAAGCGACTTCCCTGACCCCTCCCTGAAAAACAGGAGGTTCCGTGTATACGTGCCACGCCCTTCCGCGTAGGCATTTCCCCCACTGCTGCCGCCCCTGGACTGGAGCCGGAATACCACGGTGCCTTCACTTGTTGAGTACTCCGTTGGATTCAGGGAGTAGGTTGCTCCAGTCTGACCTTCGCTCCCAGCGGAGTGCGGCACTTCGACTGTCTTTTGCTCAGACCGAAACAAGCCCATGGTCTCCTTCAAGCCACCCAGGATGGCCAGCCCAAGGATGAACAGCAAGCCCAGTCCGATCACCAGCGCGTTGAAGCGCTGCACGTACAAAAAAAACTTTTCCATGCTTCGCTCCCTCAAAGTGACATTTGAGAATAAAAATCCACCAAAACAACCTTCATGTCCGGCGGAAGATAGCTCCAGCCCTGGGCTGCAATATCGTCAGGAAGGCCGAAAAGGGCCTCAGCGATCCCGCCCGCAATGGCGGCAATTGTGTCGCTGTCTCCGCCGATGGAGATCGCATTGCGGATGGCGTCCTCGAAACTGCTGGCCTGTAACGCACAGATCATTGCCTGTGGCACAGAATCCGCTGCTTTTTCCGTCCGGACATACGTCGGACGGATCTGGTCCGGCGTTCTGGACATGTCGTAACCAAATCGCTCCTGAACCCGCCGGGCAATCTCTGATGGCTGCACCTGCCGCCTTGCCCAGTGAATCGCCAGTGCCACAGCCCTAGCGGAATTGATAGCATCAGGGTGGTTGTGGGTGATGTTGGTGACGGTATCCGACCATTCGATGGCTTGCTCTTCTGATTCAGCGAGCATGCCTACAGGCGCTATACGCATGGCAGCACCGTTACCCCAACTGCCATAGGGTTGCGGAGGATCTTCAAAAATCCAGAGTGCGAATTTCTGCCCCCATCCGCCGTTGTCAGCATAACGTCGGCACCATTGCTGTAATGTCTTCTGAGGGTCTAGACCATTAGCCAATGCATCTGCCACAGCGACGGTACACACCGTGTCGTCCGTATAACGCGCTTCGGCATGGAACAGCGGACTGAAATTCTTGGCTCGGTGATTCTTGAACTCGAAGACGGATCCGACGATGTCGCCAATGATTGTTCCCAGCATGGTCATCACTCTTGCGCAAGGTCTACGGAACGTCCTAGCTTGTTCCAACCCTGAAACTGGAAACTCGGGCGCAACTCCTGAGTCAAACTGGTTAAGTGCATGCTGACCTCCTATGGTGTCAGCGTAACGAGCCACAGGCTCAAACCATGAGCCCGAAAGAAGGGGATCAGGAATAAGACTCGTATTTTTTCAGCGCAGTCCGAATCACCTTTTGCACACTCTCACGGAGCCGAGGCGGCTCCAGGACCTCGACTTCGGCTCCATGGCGAAGGATGTCACCCAGCAGTTCTCTCTCGTCACTGTAGGGAAACTCCAGCACATAAGAGCCATCTTTGCCAAAAACCGACTTTTGATCCGGATGCCATTCTTCGTGGGCAACCCAACGAGCCCGGCTTGCTGTGAACTGCAACTTGGCCCACTGGACTTCCTGACCGCCAAAGATCCCATAGCCCCCGGCCACCTCTGCTGTGATCAGCTCATCTGGCACATCTCGGGCCACTTCATCGAGTACTTCACATTCCTTGATTGCATCAATTGAAAAATTACGCAAACCATCTCGTAGATGGCACCAAGCATCCACGTACCAGTTGTCCCGGTAATGGACCAACTGCTGGGGAGAGACGATCCGTTCAACGGTTTCTCCGTTTTGGCGATTGAAGTGCTGGATCTTGAGCTTCTTGCGGGTCAGGGTCGCCTGCGCCACAGTTTCAAACCTTTTGAGGGTTAACCTACGCTTGCCAGCCTGCACCAGCTTGACCCGCTGGGCCAACACCTGGGCATCTACGCCCTGGGATACAAGCATGTCATTGAGCCTTGACTGCAAGGGCTTGAGCTTGGGCCCAAGGACACCAGGCTCCAACTTCTCGATCATGTTCTGGATCGTCAGCAATGCCAGCATTTCTTCCTGACTAAACCAGAGTCCGGGCAACTCCTTGCGGGAGTCCAAAAGCTCCAGGCGATAGCCTCCCAAATCTTTGTCGAATGCAACCGGAATGTTCAGTCGGTCCCGCAATTTTGCTAAATCCCGTTTAAAGGTTGCCAGCGAAATCTCCATCTTTGAAAGAATTTCGTCACGCGGCACGGCCCGGCGCCCGGTCAACAAGGTGCGATAGCTGTAAAGGCGGTCAATTTCACTCATGATGGATCCAATATTGACAACTATATTGCCTGATCCAGCACATTTGTCAGCTTCAATGACAACCGCTCTCTCCGACTCAATCGTTTTGGCTCAAACACAACGCCGAATTCGGTGCGTATGAACTGAGTCTCGGACACAGTTCTCGAAGGTACCGACTCAATAGAACTTGTCCATCCGTGGGCTCTGGATTCAGTAAATACCGGCATCTGCGCAGTCATGAGAGAAAGTGACAAGAACCAGTAGACACTCAGAACCATGCCTTCACCCATTCGGTCTGACTATTGGACTGTCCACGCCCTGCCATAGAAAATCTTCCTCGACCGATGCCAAGCGCAGAAATCATTCGGAAATCAGAAATGTTGGGGTATCGCATAAATCGTTCAATCGAAGAGCACCTCAACGCCAAGTGTGAATAGTCCTGAGCTAATCCCGTGAGCCAGCAGTACAGGTTATTCATACAGTCCTGAGCTGGTTTCGAGGCAATGCCGGGCTCATTGCCTGAGCCTGACATCTGCAAAACTTTCAATTGAATCGAAAAGCATCCTTGCTTTGCCCGCACTGGATCAACACATCTGCGTCGGTACGTGCGGCCTGCATCTAATTTCCTCAGGAGTCATGGCCCATGAAGGTCGAAGTCGTCATTGGCAACATCGTCAAACAGCCCGACATGGAAGCTGTGGTCAATTCGGCGAATGCCAACTTACGGATGGGATCCGGCGTCGCCGGGGCGATCCATGCAGCGGCAGGACCACGACTAGAAGATTACTGCCGCCCCTTTGCTCCACTCGAGCTGGGTTCTGCTCTGATCACACCTGGATTTCAGCTTCCCAACAGATGGATCATCCATGTACGGGCTGCTCATTACATCAACAACACGGAACCGGAAAGATATCTGGCCTTCACCATCTCGTCCATGATCAATACGGCTCGAGATAACAATGTCACGAAGGTTGCGATGCCCGCCATCGGTACGGGTGTCTTTAAATTCCCAGTCGATCTGGCAGCTCGAATCACTGCCCAAACCTTGCGCCAACATTCGAAGAGCGGTATCGAACTACTGCGGATCTGCACCGCAAATGAACATACCTGTCAGAGCTACACGCAAGCAATGAATCTGGAACACCTAATGACGATCGATCTCCATGACTCCACAGCATCCAAGCCTCAGCCTAGCCTTGGACAAACACTTAATAGTCAAATATAGTAATTTATTAACATTTTTATTGATATTTTAGAATTAATTATAGAAACATTTGAAAAATAGCTTCACGCCGAGCGCGACCCTTATTGCTATTTGAACTGATCAGATATGCTCTAGGAAGAAGCGGACACGACTCTGCGCTGCAGACAACCCAGAATCTGACTGTCGACTCAAGAAAAACATGCGGATATCCAACCCCCCTCTTGCTTCTTCGCTGATGGCAACAGCCAGGAGTTTTGGCAACTATGACTTGGCTGCAGCACTAGCCGACCTGATAGACAACAGCATTCGCGCAGAAGCCAAGAAAATCATCATCTCGTTCGAACCAGCAGACGACGACGTCATCGTGCGGATCAGAGACGATGGCAAAGGGATGGGCAAAGACGAGCTGGTCAGTGCAATGCGTCCTGCAAGTGCAAATCCTGAAGACCCGCGTGACGCGTCCGATCTTGGGCGATTTGGCTGGGGGCTCAAATCAGCCTCCCTCTCTCAGGCCAGAGTTCTGACAGTAGTCTCATGGACTGCTGCCGGGTGCACATCGGCAAGATGGGATATTGATGATCTGGATGACTGGACCATGGAGCTCGAGAGTGGTGAACAGGCTCAGAGTTTTCTGAGTTCACCCAAGAAATCCCGTACAGGCACAGAAGTTATCTGGAGTCATAGCGATCGACTGCTCGACAGCGAGCACACATCGAACATCGATGAACAACTGAATGACAAGATACGGCACGCCCAACGGCAACTGTCGCTGATCTTTCATCGCTATCTGTCTGGCGAGGCTCGCAGCAAATTCAGCATAGAAGTGCAAGGCGTTCCTCTCAAACCGATCGACCCCTTCATGAGTCAGCACCCTGCAACGCAGACTATCGATGAAGAAGTCATCAAACTGCGTGGCCAGGAAGAAATTACGGTCAAGCCTTACACAATTCCACATTTCTCCAAATTGACCGTCGAGGAAAAGGAAGTCCTTGGAGGTGATGAAGGACTGGTGAGAAATCAGGGCTTCTACGTCTATAGAAACAAACGCCTCATCATTTACGGAACCTGGTTCCGCTTGGTACCACACGGGGAATTGTCCCAACTCACCCGCGTCAGGGTTGATCTGCCAAACACCCTGGACAAGGACTGGAAGATCACCCTGGACAAGTCAGACGCGCAACTTCCGGTCGTCCTGCGAGTACGGCTAAGAGAACTAATCAAAAGATTTGCGAAGCGGTCCACCAGCGCTAACAGACGCAGAGGAACCGATCTGACGATCGAAAGGCAGGAACCTGTCTGGAAACGGATTGCTCACAACGGAAGGATCAGGTACCAGATCAATCGGGATCACCCCATGGTCTGGGAAATGATTGCCGAATCCGACGACACCAGCATAGCCAGGGAAGCCATCAGTCTGATCGAGTCCTTTATCCCCACCGAATCCCTGATCAAGGACAGGGAAAGTCAGCACCTCGAACAGGTTCAGGCCATTACCGATCCAGAAATTTTCAACTCCCTACTCGATGCCTGCTTCATGGCGTGCGTCAGGCAAAAAGGCGGCCATCCGAGATTGAAGGAGGTCCTTGAATTTGCCAAGAACATGGAGCCATTCAGCAGTCAGTGGAAATACTCCGAGAGCTACATCAAGAATGAATTGAAAGAACAATGGGGGCTCAAATGAACGAAAAGCAATTCAAGGCCAAACTGAATTACTTCAGGGATTTGATAGACGGTGACCTAGATGGTCAACTGGTTGTCCCAAAGGGCTACCTTGAGCAAGCCGTCCGTGAACATGGTGCTGATTTCAACCTCTCTGAGCAGGAGGTTCAACGATTCGTCAAGCACCTGGAAACCGTCTATGGAACCACTCAGGAAGATGGCCACATCCTCAAGAAGAATTTTTCTGAATGGTACACACAGGAGAAGAAAACAATCGACTTTCACTACTGGAAACGACTGAAGACTTTCTGGATTGAAAAGACAGTGCTTCCAAAGGCAGTAGTGGGCTCCGTGGATGCCGTAACTGACGAGATCATGGGGTTCCTTGGCAACCCGAAAGACAAGGAGTCCTGGAACCGCCGAAGAGGCCTGGTCATGGGCCACGTCCAGATGGGCAAGACCACCAATTACTCAGCTCTGATCTCCAAGGCGGCTGATTCAGGATATCGCATCATCATAGTCTTGGCCGGACTCACGAATTCCTTGAGGTACCAGACGCAAGTCCGACTTGACAAGACATTCGTCGGAAAATCTTCCGTGAGTGACGCAACCCACACAAAAATCTATGAAGTGGCAAACATCCTCGGCTTTGGCGACAAAAACTATCGTGCCAGGCATCCTTTCTGCGGGACTTCCCAGTTATCAGACTTCAACACTGCCACAGCAGGGGCTGTGGGGGCGCATCAGGGAACATTTGCAGAACCCATCCTCTTTGTCACAAAGAAAAATCCCAAAGTACTGGCAAAAATCACTGACTGGCTCAAGGGTCTGAACAATGGTGCCCCTCTGGATGGGCCAATGCTTGTGATCGACGACGAAGCAGACAATGCCAGCGTGAACACGAACGTCAATCCGGATCAGATCACTGCGATCAACAAAAACATTCGGCTTTTGCTGAACACGGCCAAACAATCAACCTACATTGGATATACCGCCACACCGTTCGCAAATATATTCATCGACCCGGATTCAGCGGATGAGATGGCGACAGGTGTCAACGAAGACCTGTTTCCTGCTGACTTCATCAAATCACTCGATCCACCAGACAATTACGTCGGCTCACAGAGATTGTTCACTGATGAGGGAGATCTGCTAGAAGCTTGCGTCCGACCAATCCCGAACGACTACACAGAGTTGCTTCCTTTGAAGCACAAATCGCATCATCTTGTGGCGCAGCTGCCCGACAGCCTTAAGGATGCTGTCAAGGAATATGTACTGTTCCGCGCGATAAGAATGGCGGATGGCAACGGGACGGCGCATTCCGCAATGCTGATCAATGTCAGTCGCTTCAATCATGTCCAGGAACAAGTACAGGAAAAGGTCAATGAATTGTTGGTGTCTCTGGCAGATGCGATCAACTCCTGGTCCCGTGCTGACTGGAGAAAATCTCCGGCCATGAAGGATCTGCATCGTGTCTGGCAGGCTGAATTTGAAGGGACGGAAGGTCTGGCTGTCACCTGGGATCAGGCAAGAATGCAGCTTGTTGATGCCATCAAATCTATCGAAACCAAGCTTGTGAACATGAAAGGCTCGGGCATCGATTATGAAAAGGCTCCCCCGGGCGGCCTGCATCTGATTGGTATTGGCGGCCTGGCTTTGGCTCGCGGACTCACACTTGAGGGTCTTGCGATTTCATACGTTCTCAGAAACGTTGGAGCGGCAGACACATTGCTCCAGATGGGGCGCTGGTTTGGCTACCGTCCCGGTTTTGAAAAGCTCTGCCGTATCCATGCCACACAGGATCTGATCGATGATTTTGCAGCTGTGAGCGAATCCGTTGAAGAACTGCGGACCGACTTCCAGAGAATGGCGTTCCTGAACAAAACCCCGTATGAGTTCGGTCTCAAAGTGCGACAGAGTCCGACGGGTATCGCGATAACAGCTGCAAACAAGATGCGTACTGCACGGGAAATTTCACTTGCTGAAGACTTCTCCACACGACACATCCAGGCGCACTCTCTGCATGATGATGTAGCCAAGAATCAAAGAAATCTGGAGCTGGCTCAAGCCTTCATCAAGAACCTATCGCAGTCGCACAAAGACTCTTTCGAGAAAAATACAGAACGTAAGGCATTGGTCTGGAAAAAGATCCCTGCAAAATCGATTCTGGACTTCATCAAGTCAATGTCGTTTCCCCAGACAGAATTCGACATGCTGTCATCTGATGATTCCAGCCTGCTTACTTCGTACATCGAAGATCGAATTGGATCAGAGCTTCATGAGTGGGATGTGGGTGTTCCCTACATTACGAATGGAAAGTCCGGCTCCGTCCAGCTACCCGTGGATACCGGAGATCAAGCCTTTTGTAGAAGTCGCAGCGGAACCAAAAGAGTTTCAGACAGAGTGGTGAAGGTCAATGAGAAGAATGCTGTCGCATTCGGCACAAGCGACTTCTATCTTGGCGAAGATCCTGCCGCCTATGAATCCCGGATCGAAAAAGTCAAATCCGAAGCCATGGCTGCTGCTTTTGCTGCCGGAGAAAAGAACCCCAGAGAACCATCATCGACCTGGGCTCACACCAAAGCACGTAGCCGCCCACTCCTGTTGATTCATTTCCTGCAATTGGATCCTGACGAGAATTTCGACATGAAACTCAACAAGGACCATCCGGTTGCCTCTCTGGGAATCCTGCTCCCCGGAACCACGATGCAGTGCACCGAACGCAGATACCAGGCATCCAGAAGGCTGATAGAAATGCTCAACAAGTTGCGTGAGGAAGCCGAAACCGACGAGGAACTTGAAGATGAATGACTTTGAATCTCAATGGAGGGATCTGTCTGGTTCAGGACATTCCGGGGGACGGCTTCGTGTGTACCCCGACCACATTCTCGATTTCTTCATCAACTATTCACTGGGCGGAAACAGGGAGCTGGTGATCGAAGCAAAGGGCGTGACTCACGGGTTCACCGATTTGCCCAGCTTTGAAAACCTTGATCTCATTGTCAAACCCATTGCTCAAGGTGTCTGCATAGGCCTGACGTTGATCGACAACGAGCTGGTCAATAGCTTTTCGGTGATGTGCTACGACATTGCTGAAAGATCAAAGCGTGGAGAAACACCCGAGGCTGCAGCAGTAATCGCCATCGAATGCCTCAGGGACTGGGCTGCCCTTCTCAAACGTAGAAGCCAGAAGGGGCTGTCTCGAAACGAAGTGATGGGACTTTGGGGAGAGCTTTCATCCCTGGATGCACTGCTTGAGTCCAGGCCGGGCAACGAATATCAGATCATCCAGGGCTGGGGAGGTCCAAACGGGGAACAGCGTGATATCGGGTTCAACGGTAATCGGATCGAGATCAAGACTCAACTTTCCACTCGCAGCATCGGACTGAGAATTTCCTCTCTGGACCAGCTGGATGACCGTGGTGATCATCTGAAAATCATTCTCAACCGCATATCACCCTCGGACAAAGGGGTCTCGCTTGCAGATCTGATAGAGACCATCTCGCAACGGCTTCATGCGAGCCGGAGTGCTCAATCCGAATTCGAGCTCAAGATCGAACTTGCCGGTTACGACCCTGACCTTGAGTCCTGCAAGGAACTATTTGCACTGGACGAGCGGCTGAATTTCACGGTAAGTGAAAACTTCCCCAGACTGATTCCCGGCAATATCCCAACAGGAATCAAGAGCGCCGAATATGAAATTTCTGGCGCAGCCATCACTCAATTCCAGATCACTTGGAACGAATTAGTGGAGAACCTCAGTGAGCAACCTTGAAGAAGAATATTTCAACTTGGCGGAAGACATCGCCATTGGTTCTGCTGCTGACGGCATCCCCAAAGTGGAAGAGTTCTTCAAAATCTTTGCCGAGCTTGCAGCAGAAAACGGTGATTGCCCCGACCTTTCCTACTCACCTGTTCTGAGTGGCAGTGGCTACCGGGTGGATGGCTATGCATTTGAGATCCCAGAGGATGCAGAAGGTGCCTCCGGAGATCTTTACATCTCCGTGTGTGCCTATTTCCAGGACGATACATTGCCGACTGTCAACGCCAAGGACATCGACAAATCCGTTTCCGAAGTTGAACGCTTCCTGAAATTTGCAATTTCTGGCAAAACACTTGATGAACTTGAAGAGTCCAGCCACGACTACAGACTCGCCATGCTTCTTAGGTCGTACATCTCCAAGATTGCGCGAGTTCGAGTACTTGTTTTCACAAACGCCCACCTCAAGATCCGTAAGAAGGTGTTCGAGACCAGCCAGATTGGCGACCTGACGATCCACACAAACGTTTTCGACCTGGAGCGTTATGCAAAGATTTCCACAACCGGCGCGGACCCTGTGGAAATTGATCTGTTGGAAGACTTTTCAGGTGACATTCCTTGCATCCAGGCTTCTGGGAATTCAGTTGGCTACAAGAGCTATCTGTTCGCCATTCCCGGGCCTGTCCTGGCTGACATCTTTGCTGCCTATGGGAATCGATTGCTCGAGCAGAACGTCCGTACCTATCTACAAGCCAAAACCAGTGTGAACAAAGGCATCCTGAAAACCATCTCGGAAGAACCGTCGATGTTTTTCGCCTACAACAATGGATTGACGGCAACCGCCTCACTGGTGAAAACAGCGAGCAGGGCAGATGGTTCTCTTGCCATCACCTACATAAAGGATTTTCAGATCGTCAACGGCGGGCAGACCACCGCTTCGATCCTGTACGCACGGGACGGGTTGAAGTACGACCTCTCGCAAGTATTTGCACAGGTCAAGCTATCAGTTGTGGAAGAAACCAAGCTCGAAGAAATTGTTCCGAAGATTTCTGAATATGCCAACACCCAGAACAAGGTGTCACTGGCGGATTTGGCCTCGAACAGCCCTGTACAGATTCGCATCGAACGTCTCTCGAAAGAGGTTGTTGTCCCGCAGAAAGCTGGCGCTTTGTACGCAAGCAAATGGTTTTATGAGCGAGCACGGGGACAATACAAGAGTCTTTTCTCCTACAAGACACAGTCTCAGCGCAGAAAGTTGGAGACCGAATTCCCCAAATCTCAACTCATTGAGAAAACCGATCTGGCCAAGTTTGAATTGGCCTTCGACGGACGCCCACATCATGTGTCGGAGGGTGCGCAAAAGTGCTTCCATCGCTACATCACCACCGCCCTGAAAACCAGTTCGGAAAGCACAGAGCTCAATGACGTCTGGTTCAAGTGCGCCGTGGCCAAAGGCATTCTCTTCCGTCGTCTTGACAGGGAAGTGGCTCTTTCAGACTGGTACAAGAACGACAAGGGATTGAAGGCTCAGACAGTCGCTTACACAATAGCGGCCTGTGCCCACGCCTTCCGGGAAGCGGGCCAGCAGATCGACCTCATCAGAATCTGGCGCGACCAGGATGTTCCTACTGCATTGCTGGATTGGATGCTTGATCAGGCGCAGACGGTCCACAGAATCCTCAACAACCCTCCCGGCATCGTCAAGAACCCCACCGAATTCTGTAAAAAGGAATTCTGCTGGACCCTGCACGTCAAGGGAAAGATCGCCCAGCCAGATCGCAAGACGCTGGATTACGGCGTCGCCCTGACCGAATTCAGCGAAGAGCAATCTCGTGGGAAACGTGATGCCCGACGCGACAGCGAACTTGATTTCGAGATTGCACTGGCCAAGCTGGTACCCCGTGCTTCAGAAATCCGGCGTCTGGCCGAAAGTCGCCAGCTGATCTCAGAAAACAACTCGCGAGCGCTGTCCAAACTCGAGACAGGTCGGATTACATTCACAAAAACCGAGAAAAACTCTCTCAAGACACTCTTCGAACGACTCGATCTCGAATTCTGAGCGTTCATCCAAGTAGCAATGCAATCCACCACATCTGACAAACCAACTTTCATCGACTTATTCAGCGGCTGCGGTGGGTTCTCTGCTGGACTGGAACAAGCCGGAATGAATTGCCTGGCGGGAATTGACCACAACGAACAGGCAATCCATACCTTCAAAGCCAATCATTCCGATAGCACCATCGCATTGGTCAAGGACATGACCCAATTTCAGCCGAAGGAACTCGAGCGGCTGATCGGTAGAAATCACGTTGATGTGATCGTTGGAGGCCCCCCATGTCAGGGGTTTTCATCAGCTCGCCAATACTCCGGATCCAACTCGGGGGAACGCCTTGTCGAAGATCCCAGACGAGACCTGTACAAGTATTTCCTCAAGTTCGTGAATCACTTCAGGCCCAAGGTTTTCGTGATGGAGAACGTACTCGGCATCAAGAAGATGCAGAACGGCGTCTACTTCACTGCAATCCAGAATGAAGCGCGGAAAATTGGCTACCGGGTGGTTCCTATCGAAGTGAACACTTGGGAATATGGGGTGCCACAGAAGCGTATACGCCAGCTTTTCATCGGCACATTGACTGAGCTGCCAATATTCGTACCTGCCCAGTTGATCCAGAAGACCCATTCCCTGACCCCCAAGGAGGATGGCCTCTCCCCGATCGTCACTCTTGGTGAAGCGATAGAGGACCTGCCGCACTTGAAAGCAGGGGATGAGCGCATCATCCAGGACTATGACCTTCATTTGCGTAAGTCATATCTCGAGAAGTACTCAGGAAACTTTCTCACGGAAGTGCTGGACATCGAGCACGCCGACAAACTGACGTGGCATTGCTCCAGACCCCACAATGACCGAGACCTGCGTGACTTTGCCAGATTACGTGAAGGCGAAACCTGCAGCAGAGCTATTGCGCGTGGGGTCGAGATGGAGTTTCCCTATGACAGGAGCTCTTTCAAGGACCGTTACACACGGCAGGATCGCAACAGCCTCTGCTCGACCATCGTCGCTCACTTGAAGAGTGATGGACTGATGTTCATCCACCCGACGCAGGTCCGCTCACTCACTCCCCGTGAGGCTGCACGCGTACAGACTTTTCCTGACACGTTCAAGTTTTCGGGTAGCAGATCACACGTTTTCACCCAGATCGGCAACGCGGTACCTCCTCTGATTGGACGCAAAGTCGGCCTTGGAATCCTTAGGTATTTCGCTCAGGCAGAAACCACGGACCATCGAGCCCATCTGGCTGACTCACAGCGGGAGAAAATCGTCCGCGAACTGGAGCAGTTCGTCAACGAGTGCATGCTCAACCCCGTCGAATTCGTCGATGATGGCAACTTCAAGCAGGCTTGGCAGAAGATTCACCTGCTACTACCGCACCTTCACCCGGAGTCGGCTCTGGACAATGGGAGGGAGATCAGTGCCATACCAAGCAGGACGATCAGTTTCTGCCTGGAACCTTATTTCATCAGAAGCGGTTGGCCGGTCGAGCTTGCCCCGATCGCACAGGAAGCGAGCAGAAGACATCAGTCTGGCCGTCTGGCAAGTTCCGAATATTTCCACAGCTGACGGACAGATGAAGCTGGCAAGGCTCAATCGCTCTGGACAAACTTCCTGAGCAATCTGACAAGAATCTGCTTCTCCTGCTCATCGGCCTTCTGGAAGAAGTTCGCCATCAGGGCATTGAATTGCTTTTCTTCAGAAGAGAAGCCTGCCTTCCGTACGGTCTTCTTCACCAAACCGTCAATCTGCTCGGCATCACTTCCACTTTTCCCCTGAGCATGATTGGCAGCGGCAACATCTGCGACCGAGAAACTTACTGCAGTGCTCTTGAGTTCGGGTTCATTCAGAACTGCTGTCTGCGCCCCTACAGTTCCTACCCCACTTACCAGTTTGTCCCGATAGACCCCCTGAGCCCTGTGAATTATTGGTTGGATTTCTTTGAGGAGCACTGATCTGAGTTCGCGTGGCAAAGTAAGGTGCTTCTTCGCCACATTCACCTGAAAAAGCTCATCCAGCTGGGAAGGAATGAATACCGCCATTCGGACCAGTTTGGTATGTTCATCGCTGGTTCTGAGTCCGCTCCAACCCCCAGCCTGAATGATCCGATTTGATCGGTAAATGTAAAGACCCTGCTGCTTGTTCCATTTTCCGGGGCCAGATGCCTGCAGGTGTGCCCGGGTCGATGAATACAAGGACTGCGGTGGGAGAATGTATGGCTGTACCTTGACGTTGTAGATACCTTCACCAAAATCCAGAGGTATCAGGATAGGGTCCAGTTTCTGCGTATGTTTTTCCCCTCGGGAATATGGATCCCAGGGAACCACCCTCTCGTCGTTGATATAGATTGCAATTCGTTTGCCATGAATTTCACCCGAAAGAAATCTGTGAAACACCATGCCTAGGTGCAACTTCAGGCTTTCAGCCATCTGCTCAGCTTGCTTTCTGGCGTATTCCCCTGAAGGATATTTGTAGCCAAGCAGGCGCCCCAGACGTTCCCAAGTTACAACCGTCCCGGTTGTTTCATGCAGATGACGCCAGACTTCATCCTTTATCTCATCGCTTTCGATCTTCAGGATTTCCCATCTGTTGGTTTGCTCGATGTGATCCAGATCCCAGCAGTAAGAGTTGATGCGAGCCCTCTCCTCTCCTCGCCGCGCCGAAACAGTCAGTCGCTCACACTGACTCAAGGAAGCCGTCTTCAGACCCAAGCCATACCTTCCCAGATCATCCGAGTCCTCATAGGCGCGATTCGAACCAAATCTCAGAGCTTCCTGAATGTCTTTGGATGCCATTCCGACACCGTTATCGGCAATGGTCAGGTACGAGTCCTCACCCTCGAACTTGAGGGTGATACTTATGATCGTAGCCTGTGCCTCGACCGAGTTGTCTACGATGTCAGCAACAGCATCAACAAACTCATAACCGATATCTCTGAGTGAGCGTATCAGTCGTTTGGCACTTGGTATTAATTCAATTCGCATTGGTTTTTGTCACAGACTTTTCTCTGGCTCGGCCACTGGCAGCTCGCAGCGTCCATGATACCTGGAGTAGACTGCCCCGTAGGTATAGGCAAACCCCAAGAGTTCCACCTTCGGCATGAGTGATACCGTTTCTCCTGAAAAGCGTAGCGCCATGATGGCTGGCATCCGGGCCAAGGACACCAAACCAGAATTGACTGTCAGAAAGGCACTGCATACAGGCGGATTCCGATTCCGTCTCCACAACAGGATGCTTCCCGGCTCCCCAGACATTGTTCTTGCAAGGCATCGTGTGGCGATATTTGTACACGGTTGCTTCTGGCATCTTCATCGCAACTGCAAGCTTTCGAAGATTCCTGCAACCCGCACTGATTTCTGGACCCAGAAACTCACTGGAAATGCGTCCAGAGACACACAGGCCACAGATCAGTTACTGGCACTTGGCTGGCGGGTGCTTGTAGTCTGGGAGTGTCACATCAGATCGCATCGGGACCCGTCTGAATTGATACACCAATTGTCGCAATGGATTTCCGGCAGTGATTCCTTCGGTCAATTACCCGACGTACCAAAATCAATTGCGGGGTAATCCCTACAGAAAGGTTCAGTTCCGTGTTGCCTGCAAGAGCCTGAGAACAATTTCGCCAATTTTCCTTGCCAGCAAGGGAGGGACAGCATTACCCACTTGGTGGTACTGCTGGGTTCGGTTCCCCTCGAAGAAGTAGTTATCTGGGAATGTCTGCAAGCGAGCAGCTTCCCGAACAGTCAGGCTACGACACTGAGAAGAGTCGGGATGGATGTAATAGTGCCCATCCTTGGAAATATGAGACACGATGGTTGTGGAGGGTTGATCGCGCAACTGGACTCGGAATCTGTCTAGGAATGGTGTCGAATCACTCCCTACATTCTCATGATTCGGAAGGAGCTCTTCAGGAAAATCCCGTAGCTTGGGCGACCGCTTTTCCGTGTGCGCGAAGGATGAAGCGAACAGATACCGATGCAGATCCGATTCCATATGACTTCTGGACTCATGGAGCGTCACCCCCCCCACTCTTGGGTCCAGATACCAGGACGTAAGGGGACCACTCATCGACACATTGGCCTGGATGAAGGGCGCACCGGTGGAATTTAGCTGCAAGGACTTATTCACAGCTATCCTGGCTCGATCAAGCACAGCCAACGGAACCGAGTTTTTTTTCTTCTCCAGAACTTTCAACCCGTTTGAAAGTGCCTTCTGCCAGTTTTCAATCGAATCGGACATTCCGTCCTGGCGATGCGACAACTTGCTACGTAGCGATGGCAGCCCGGCGAGCACCTCGCTTGCATTCGTTCGTGGCGCCTGTTTCAGGGAAAACTTCTCAGGGCGTTTCGTCAGATCCGGGACTGCTCGGGCAAGGTCGGCACGGATTCCAAACAGAATCACCCTGTGGCGGCTTTGTGGAATGCCGTACTTCTCCGACTCGATGACAAAGTCATCCGGTTTTTCGATTTCACCTGGAACCACGAATGATCTAACCAGATATTGGTGTCCATTACCAGGAGAACGAAGGTCATTGAGGATGCGATCAAAGATAGGAGAACCCGAATGCTGCGAGGTCAGCATGCCTTTCACGTTCTCCATCACAAAAACAGACGGAGAAAATTCCTTGATGATCCGCAGGTACTCCCGGTACAGGAAATGCCGTTTGTCTGCCTCGAACTCCTTGGGATTGCCGCCACGCATCCTGGCGCGACCAGCAAGCGAGTAAGCCTGACAAGGCGGTCCACCGATCAGGACCCACTCTTTCGCTCCGGCCAAGCCTTCCCGGATCCAGGAGTCGATCTCGCTGTGATCGTCCTTGCCCAATTCAGCGCATCTGGCTTCTGAATATGCCTTCTCGACATAGGGACTGACGGCAGGATCGCTCTCCAGCTGCTCCCGGGAAATTTCTCCCCTGATGTACTGGTAGTAGGACGCAGGAACCCTGCCGACGGGGAAGGAACGGAACAGTGCTCGAAGGGACAAGGTCCTATGAGCAACGGGGTCCTTCTCAATCGAAACACGAATGTCGAACTCACGCGAACCACCTCGTACCAACGATGCGAAGCCCTCACATAACCCACCAGGGCCAGCGAAAAGATCAATTACAGGGATACCGCTCTTTTTTTGCATTTATTTCATTTTGCACAGTCATCACTCTCAGAAATCCAGACTGAGCGGAGGAAAAACACCACTTCGACTCGTTTTGGAATATGAAATGACAATGCAATTTACAAGTGACATTATGTTGGACATGAAGGCATGAATTCACCAATTAGGCAAGTTTTGCCAGACACGAGCTCATGCTCTTGCCTTCACGGGGAGGCACTTTGCCAAGAAGTGCTTATTCAGGGGGTTGTCCCTGCTGATGTGAGGCGTGCATGGACTCAACCCAACGCTGGATTTCCACCAGCATCAGGGTGGTCTGCGCGGCATCCCTGCTCAGCTGCTCGCAGCTCACCTCTCCCACATATCCCTGGGGAGCAGGTAAAGGGTCGGAGCGGGCTGGAGCAGTTCTGACGGGAGCTTCGGAAACGGTGGACAGATCCCTGCCACCGGCTGCGGAGATGTTGCACACCCAGCCAGCGCGACCGTCAGGCTGGCGATCAGCCAGTAGCTTTGACCTTTTTGCGTATTCATTCGAGATTTCCTGCGTGATTTGAGATTGGGTCAACCGCACATCGGCGACGTGCTGCTCTTGCCTGGCCTGGGCCAGTGCGATCTTTTGCTTCTCGGCGTCCCAATCCTTCTGGACACGGGATTCGCCAATCTGCATCCCGCACAGCAGAGCCATGGTTACGAGAAGTGCGTCAAAGATGTATGACCAGTTGGCCAGCAAGAATCGATTGAGCCAGTTCATGCTGCACCTCCGTCCAGAGCCAGTAGGTTGTGCTGCTTGATCAAGCCAATGACCTTATCCGCATACGTTGGGTCAGTGGCATAGCCCGCCTGCGCCAGTGCTTTTGCGAATGCCGGAGCGCTGGTGCATGCAAAACAGGCCTTGTAGCGGGGGTTGCGCTTGAGGAACGCTGCGTGATCTTCGACGCTGGCCTGCCAGCTTGGGTACTTGCGCCACAAGGCTGGCACCACAACCCACTGTCCCTTGATGAACTCTTTGGTGTTCATGGTCAGGGTCTGGCCGCGCCAGAGGCTGTCCGCCTTGATGCCGAACAGGTTGTTGCCCGTCTTGGCCAGTGCAGACTCACCCCAGGCGGACTCAAGGGCGGCCTGTGCGATCGTGATGCTGGCGGGAACACCCGTGGCTTTGGCTGACGCGACAGCTGCCGTGGTGAGCCGCATGATGAATTCACTGGGATTCACAACATCTCCTTCACGTCCTTGGCCACCTCGTCGATCGAGTCGTCACGGCGCTTGTCGATGAAGGCAAACGTCCAACGCACCATCGCCCACCCGGGCAGGCCACACGCAAAGATCAACCCACCCAAGGCACACAGACCCATGGTTGAGAATGCCCAATGGTGAAACCCAAAGTGTTCGACGGTCATGGCACCGCCGCCAATGCTGGACACCACGGTGCTGATCAGGCCCACGGCCCATTCCCGTTTGTTGCGTGGCGGTGTCATCAACATGACTACCACCGCAGCCAAGGTGGCTCCGCTGGCAACAGCGGCCGCAGTGCCACCCAGTGCCTTGTAGGCGACCGCTGCTCCGGCGACCCCACTGCTTGTCGGTTCTGGCATTCGTTTCTCCAAAAGAAAAACCGCCAGGGCGAACCATGGCGGCGGATTACAAAACGGTACGGTCAGTTCAGGCTGTGACGACCGCGATCGGAAAAACCTTTGACGGTCTGTCCCGTGGTGGTTTCACCTGCTCGGTAAATCCAAAGATGTCCTTACGGTCTTCTCGCAGGTCGCCTTCGATGTGAAACGGCACCAGCCCAGTGAGAAACTCAATTCCGGCAGCAAAGATGGGAACTGCATCAGAGAAGGCGTTATCGCAGGATCGTTCCCAAAGGTGACCTTCCAAGAACATGCAGGAGCCTTGGCAAATCTGCAGCATCGGGCAGCTCGGGCAGTCCTCTCTCTTACTCCAGTGCGTGGCGGTGTCGAACTTGACGGCAGCCAGGTCCGACACATGACCGATACGGTGGAGCTGGCCATTGGGTGCGGTGCTGGCCGCGCTCACGTTCTGGCAGGTCAGCACGTTGCCGCGCAGGTCGACGGCGATGCTGTCGGTTTTGTCCATACCGCACTTCTGGCCCAGGCTGGATGCCGGGCGGCGGCTGCGGATGGAATTGACGAAGCTGGCCGTCTTGCTATTCACGGCCTGGACGTTAGCCGCTTGGCCGGTACGGATTTCATGGAAGGCCAGATTGCGGTAGGCGTGCATCTCGCCTGGCCGAAGCGAATGGGCAATGCCGCCCTCGTCATAAGCGTCGACGAAACTGCCTTCGCCGATGGGCACCATAGGGTCGCCAGTCAGTTCGATGAAAAAGCGCTGGATGGCCGCGCGCGACGCGTTCTCGCGGTTGACCATCGCGTTGAAGCTGATGCGCCGCTGTGGGGCAAGGCGAGCGTACAGCGCCATGATGGCGGCGCGCTGCTCGGGGTCATGCAGCGGGTCGGGGCCACGCACAGGCTGGCCAGGACCATCGTGCGAGATGCCGACACTGAATCCCATGCGATCGAGCCAGCTATTGATGTCATCGTTGAGCAGCGAGCCGTTGGTGATGACGGACAGTTCAGCGTTGGGGAACTTGGCCCGGATGGCCTCGGCCAAGGGGCGCATGGACTTGATATAAACCAGGGGCTCGCCACCCCAGAATTCGACCTTCTCGGGCGGGCTCATCACCCAGGCATCGAGGCCATCGAGGAAGGCCTGCACATCGCCGGGATTGGTCTCGTCGGCATGCGGCACAAAACGCTGCGAGCAATATTCACACGCATAGTTGCAAGACAAGCCCAGGCTAATTTTGAGCACGCGCGGGCTGGTCTTGGCCAGCGGTGTCTGCTTTGAAACTGCGGGAACATTTGAGCGTGCTGCGACTTCGACTGCCTGCACCAGAGGCTCCCCTGATTCGCTGGTCAGCTCGCTGGTTGCATTGTCATAGTGCAAACGGGCGCGTTGGCCATTGGCGGGGTTAAAGGAAGTGACAATGAATTTGGCCATCAGACAGCTCCGTCGCGTGTAGCGAAGTAATCGGCCTGCGCTTGGCGCAGAGACATTTTGAAGGACATGACGCTGGCGACGGTTTGTTCGTCGGTCTTGCCAGCATTGGCGCTGGCATCGTCGATGATGTGCTGGACCTGCTCGAACAGCCCGATGGCCTCATGGCCAGGCACCAGGCCAGCCAGCTGAATGACCAGTGAGGTAAGCAGGTCGACCTGCTTTTCCAGGGAGGCCAGGCTGTCAAGCGGGTTGATCTTGCGCAGGAGTTCGATCTTGGCCAGGTTACGTGTGCCCAGCTTGTCGCTGCCCGGGAAGATGCCTGGCAGGACATCACGTGGCTTGCCCGGTTGCACAACGTCAAACGGGCACTGGGCCATCAAGGCTTTTGTGATGCACAGACAAGCCGCATCGGAGCTGTCACCGAAGTAGAACCAACCCAGGCCATCTGTGAGGCCGTGCTGGGCCAGAATCGTGAGGCCATCGCGGCTGTCGACGTATTCACGCTGTGACACGATCCCGATGACCTCGTTTTCATACTGCTTGCCATACATCAGGAACTGCAGCTCGCCCTGCTTAAACAAGTGCGCGCCGATGTCGATGGATGCGGCAGCGAATGAAACGGTGTAGCCGTCTGCGGTCTTCTCGACCCGCACGGCTTTGCTTTCGTCAACGCTGGTGCCGAAGGTAATGAGCTTCATGCGGCCTCCGCGAGCATTTCAAAGTGCAGTTCCACGCCTGGGCGCTCGCCGTTGTAGGGAAACACAAAATGCGGCATGTGGGATGGGAAAACAAACGCATCGCCAGGCGTAGGCATTTCCATGTGGTTGATGTTGCCAAACACCCCACTTGCACGGCCGCCAAACAGGAGGTGTGGGTTGTGAAGGCAGAACATGCCCGAATAGTCGCGTTTGGCGGGGTCAGGCTTGGCCGGGAAATCGAGCCACAGCACACAGGAGATGTCGGCATGTGGCTCTGTGTGAAACGGTAGGTGCTGCCCGTAGCGAAAAATCGATTCGCGCCCAACCATGCTGCTGATGTTGCACTGGAATTCATCCTCGATGTGCCGTCGCATACGTCTGAAGATCGGTTTGAAGAACTTCGGATACATGAAGTCCAGACTGTCGCGGTAGGTGCGCGAATATGGAACCTGGTGGTCGTTCAGGCGTTCATTGGCTTTGAGGGCCAGCTCTGTTGCCTGCTCGACTTCCAAGGCACTCAGTAGATCCCGGATGCGCAGCACCGGGGCCGGGAAAATTTTGTTCACAGCGCTCATATGCCTCCCTGGCTTAGCAGTAGCAATCGCAGTTGCAATTGCAATTGCAGTTGAAGTTGTATTGGGTTCTCCGGACAGCAATCTGGCTGCCGTTGTCCACCAGTTCATCGCGAACAAAAGATGCACTGCCGCAGTTGGAAACGACGGATGTCGCGTTGTTGCTCACTGGGCTGCAATTGCCCGTATTGCCCGGGCAGTTGCCGATGAAACAGTTGGCGATGGTGCTGAAGAAGTAGTCGTGCAGCCAGCCGTAATTGGCGGTCCACATCTGGCCACTGTTGTTCATGTACATGTCCCAGTTGCCATCGGATT